>Ga0265298_10000507_pt1 | contig 58200 bp, 45 predicted proteins | sample AusTroGonzalo_MG_3_FD_193486 | JGI IMG/M metagenome (GOLD analysis project Ga0265298, IMG submission 193486) | Bovine rumen microbial communities from tropical cattle in Woodstock, Queensland, Australia - Gonzalo_01 | ecosystem: Host-associated > Mammals > Digestive system > Stomach > Rumen ... | reverse complement strand
GTTTCCTTTCGGAAACGGGACGGCCTCCGGCCGTTCTCGTTCGCATACTCACTTCGCCCCAATACGTTGTACCTGCGTGATGTGTGTGCGTAAACAAAGAACGCGGGGATGGGTGTCCTCGCGTTCTGTTGTTATAAGTAAAAGGGTCCTATCTCTAATTGATTGAAATTCTTTTTTTTTGATGATGGGTTGGTTTTGAAGAAAAGTTTCATACTTTTGTACAACAGATATTAAACAAGTGTTTATGAGAAAGTTGCTTTTTGTTTTGTTTGCTGCGCTTTTTTCTGTTCCAATGTTTTCGCAGAACACTCTAACGATTCATCAGAAAAGCGGTGTGCAAATTAGTTTTGGGTTTGATGACAAACCTGTAATTACTTATACGGATAATTATATAGTGCTTAAAACCACTAAGACCAATGTACAGTATCCGTTGGAATCATTGTTGAAAATTACTTTCAATGAAACTGAAACAGCTGTAAAGCCTGTTGTTTCAGACGCTAAAGCCCCGATTTTATCGCTTGACAGTTATGCTGTTAATATAGCAGGAGCCAAGGCTGGTGTTAAGGTGACAGTTTATAGTGCTGACGGCAAGTCAGTAAACTCTTACAAAACAAGCCCCGATGGAGATGTCTCATTCAGCATTGCCAATCTGACAGAGGGCGTTTACATTATCAAATCAGAGAATTTATCCATTAAAGTTATAAAGAAATGAATAAGAGTTTTATAAAGGGACTTGTTGCAATCCTGATGTTAATGCTTGTGGATGTTACTGCTAACGCTCAGTACTACATGAATGTGATTAAGACAGACGGAACCACTATTGATCTGCCTGTTGATGAGATAGATAACGTGAGTTTTTCATATCATACGCCTGAGTTGAAGGTTGCAACTATGGAGGCTGTACGTTTACCGGATTTGAATATAGCACGTGGTGATCAGGTTGTGTTTGTATCGAACGGTCAGCTTGTCGCTGCGGGAGGACATGTCGGAGGCTTTGCAACCACTAATACAGCAGAGTATCTTGATGAAGATGGCTGGCACTTAATGGATTTGAATTATTCTCATGATATGGCTTTCTCTGTGGTGTTCAGTGACGGCCGAATGATGATTGGAGGAGGTTGTCCGAGCGGTTCGGGTGTAGGTCAGTCTGAGTATGTGGAGATGTATTATCCTGATAGACACGCTTTTGAACCTGTAGCTACGATGACAACAGCTCGTGCTTTGACTCGTGCTGTTGAGTTGGCTGATGGCAATGTATTCGTTTCAGGCAACTGGTACAATTATGACTCAAGAGAACTCTACTCAGCATCAGCCAATGAGTTCAGCAGTATCGGTAGCGTTTCGGAGGCACGTTCTCTTCCTTACATTTTACGTTCTGCTGAGAATAATGCAATTATATTCGGTCCGATGGATAATTATGGTGGTTCAACGTCTTTGATCGTTGACCGTTATGAGGGAGATCCTTTTGAGGTGGAGCTGTTGGAGACATGGACGCCGTTTGCACTCCCTGTAAACTGGCGTGCAGCTGATTGTGCTATTGGTGATTACAGCTACCTAATTGCCGCAAAGAGATATGATGAGAATTATAATCAGGAAATAGGTCTTATCAAGGTAGTAGGTGAAACTTTCTCACTGCTGGATTTGGAGTTGCCTATCCCTACGGAGTATGAAGGAGTTACATTGAATTATTCCGGAACAGTATTTACAGACAAGGATAAAAAGGTGGCTTATATGCCGGCATGGAACGGTAATGTAAATGCTCCTGTTTATTTTATCCTTAAGATAGATTACAGTGCATCCAAGGGTAAGCTTACGCTTTACAAGACTGGTGTTCTGGATGCATATGCGTCAATCACTTCAATGACTATGCTTCCTGACGGTCGTCTTGTTGCTGTAGGCGGTGTTTATGACAGCAACTTCCATCCTTATTCAACAGTTTGGGCATTTAAGCCTTTCTAGAATTTGTTGAAAGTGAGCCAGCGGTAGAATGATTCGCGCCAGGTACCGCTGGTGTTGCCGGAATCATCGGGGCCGAATGGGCCGGTGCCGTCATCGTAGAGATGCATCTCGGCATTGGCTCCGGCACGTTTCCAGTCAAAGTACAGGGAGACTAGGCCGGCTGCTACGTTGTGGTGGTCACCGCGGGTGGCGATGAAGAGTTTAGGTGCATTCTGCGGCACCTCAACGTCTATCAGGGAAGGGCCATAGATGGTAGCCATAAAAGCGGGGCGATGGGCATCGTCGGCTCTGACGGTTGCTCCTATACCTACTCCGCCGCCTGCAGAAAAGCCCAGATAGCCTATCTTGTCGGGGTTAATATGCCATTCGGCAGCATGATTGCGGACTATTTCCATAGCACGTAAGGCATCATTAATGGCATTGTCAATATTCTTTACTCCAGATTCAGATGTATCGGGGTTGGCGTTGGATTTTGTTATTTTGGAAAACTCAGTGACTGAGGCACTGAGACCCATCTGACGGTTTGCTCCTCCTCCCATCGGCCTGCCGCCCATGCCGGGTGCACCTCCGCCCAAGGTGCGGGTGCGGTATTTCAGACCGATTGCAGCTATACCGCGTTCATTCAGCCATTGCGCCATATTAATGACATCAGAGCCCCAGGAGTGTGACATCAGCCCTCCGCCGGAGCACAGTATTACAGCTGTGCCGGTTGCCTTTTCAGGAATTGGCAGATATACGGTTATCGAGGGGGTAACAACACCTGATATGCTTTGGATGTTGCCGTCAGGGCCGCGTGTTATGCGCTCGTTATCCTGTACTCCTTCACTGCCTGGTGCGACTCCGTCGTAAAGACGTATTTCCTGTTGTGCAAAGGCAACCGTAGTCAATGCTAATGCAAGAATGGTTATGGCTCTTTTCATATTTGTTTATGCATAGAAAAATCAGGTTAATCATCGATTGAATATGCAGAAGACAAAAATAACCAAAAATTGATTATATTTGCCTCTATGAAAAAACTGTTTTTAAACACTATATTATCTGTCATACTGTTGCTGACAGGGCAATGTATGTTTTCCAATAGGGCTATGGCACAGAATCCCGATTCAGATTTTTATGTTTTTCTAGGTATCGGTCAGTCAAATATGCAAGGTAAGGCTCCCATTGAGGATCAGGATAAAAATAGCAACAAGGATTTTACTGATGCGGATTGGGCACGATACAAGAAGATGATAATTGTTGACAGTAACTCATCAAAGATAGGTACTTGGACTACGGCCAAACCTCCCATCGTGCGCCCTGAGACGCAACTTGGTGTTACAGACTATTTTGGCCGTTATCTGGTTAAAGGGCTTGATGAACGTTACAAGGTAGGCGTAGTGGTGGTGGCTGTTGACGGCTGTTCCATAAAAGCATTCAGTAAAGACAAGACCGTGTGCAGCAATTATCTGAAAGATGCCAAGAAGAATAATGAGACATGGGTGACTGAAGCAGCCTCAAAATATGGAGATTACCCTTACGGCAAGGTGGTGGAGATGGCCAGGAAAGCCCAGGAAACGGGCGTAATAAAAGGTATTATTTTCCATCAGGGTGAAACAGATGCCTATAGTGAAGAGTGGCTTGCAAGTGTATATAAACTCTATACCAATCTGCTCAGTGATTTGAGCCTTTCAATGGATTCTGTTCCTTTCATTGCTGGTGAACCTGTACAAAAGGATCAGGGTGGCGCCTGTTATGGAGCAATTCCATGGGTGGATAAGATTCCTGATTACTTTAAGAAACAATCCGGAAAGGATATAGCTTTTGTGGCATCATCAAAGGATTGCTCCAAGATAAGTTCTGATGTATATCATTTTTCTTCGGCTGGATATAGAAAACTTGGAACACGATACGGTGAGATCATGCTTCCGTTTCTTGTAAAACAGGGTGCTGTGGCAAGTTTTGTCATTCCCGTGGGTGATGATAAGGATGATGTGATTTATGACCTGCTTGGGCGTCGGCTTAAAGCTCCGCAAAAGGGGATAAACATTATCAACGGCAAGAAGGTTGTAATTAAATAACAGGAAAAATAGTTCGGACTAACATTATAAATACTTATGAGTGATTATGAATGGAAGTTTTCCACGATAGGTGGAAAGAACCGCGTTAACATTCAGAGCGGTGAGGATATTAAGCATCTGGGTGAACTTGACCAGAAATTATGGACTGTGCTCAGCAGTCCGGTGACAGGACTTGAGTTCGATGAGAAGACTCTCAAGATGTTGGATTCCAATAATGACGGCCGTATCCACGTGAATGAAGTGATTGATGCTGCCCAGTGGATCACATCGGTTATAAACGATGCTGACCTGCTGCTCAAAAAGGATGATGTTCTGCCTTTCTCTGCCTTCAACACAGAGAATCCTGACGGCGCAAGACTGTTGGCATCGGCCAAACAGATTCTGGCTAACCTGGGATTGGAGAAAGACAGCATATCTGTGGCTGATACGGATGACAGCATAGCTATTTTTGCCAAGACCGCCCTTAACGGTGATGGCATAATAACTGAGCAGTCCACTGATGATGAGGCTCTCAAGAAGACCATTGCAGAGTGTATTGCATCTGTAGGTTCCAAGACAGACCGCAGCGGTCTGCCCGGAATAGATACGGACTTGATAGAGGCATTCTATGCAGCTCTTGCCGCGTATGCCGCATGGCAAAAGGCTGCCGATGATGATAAGGATTCCATATTCCCGTATGGTGACGGAACAGCCGATGCATATGCAACCGTAAACTCCATAAAGGCCAAGGTGGCTGATTATTTCATGCGTTGCAAACTGGCTGCATTCAGCACGGCAAGCGCATCGGCTCTTGACGTGTCTGTAAGCCGTATTGAAGCTATAAGTGATCAGGATCTCTCCGCATGTGATGAGACAATATCGCAGTATCCGTTGGCAAGCATTTCAGCTAAGGGCGCTCTGCCTATTGATGAAAGGATTAATCCTGTATGGCAGGCAACTTTCAGCAAACTTAAGGCTCTTGTTTTTGACAAGGACTTCAAGGGTGCCAAGGAGATAACTGAGGAGCAGTGGAAGTCTGTTCTGGCCAAGTTCAGTGCATATGAGGGCTGGCTCGCCGCAAAGGCCGGTGCTGAGGTTGAGGCTCTTGGGCTTGATGAGGTCAAGGCTTTGCTCAAGGCAGACAAGAAGGCTGATCTGCTTAAACTGATTGATGCTGACAAGGCTCTTGAGTCAGAGTCCCTCTCAATTGATGAGGTTAACAAACTGACACATCTCTACAGGGATTTCTATACATTCCTGTGCAACTATGTTTCATTCAAGGATTTCTACAATCCTGAAGAGAAGGCTATATTCCAGGCAGGTAAACTCTATATTGACGAGCGTTGCTGCGAGCTTTGTATTAAGGTGGCCGATATGGGTCCTCACAATGCTCAGGCCGCTTTGAGTGGAATGTATATCCTGTATTGCAATTGTGTAAACAAGGTTACCGGTGCAACTATGATCATTGCTGCCGTTATGACTGATGGCGATGTGGCAGACCTTCGTGAAGGCAAGCACGGACTGTTCTATGACCGCGCTGGCCAGGAGTGGGATGCTACCGTATTCAAAATCATAGATAATCCTATCAGTATCCGTCAGGCATTCTGGTCACCTTACCGTAAGCTTGGCAGATTCATTGAGAAGACCATTGAGAAGAATGCAGCTGAGAAAGATGCTAAGGTGAATTCAGATATGACAGCCAAGGTCGCTGCTCCAGGTGAAGAGAAGAAGTCTGCGTTTGACATAGCCAAGTATGCAGGTATATTTGCTGCAGTTGGAATTGCTTTAGGAGCAATTGGTGCAGCTATAGGCCTTATAGCCCAGAGCCTTTCAGGTTTTGTATGGTGGCAATGGCTTGTTCTTATAGCTGCAATCCTGTTGGTCATATCAGGTCCGGCTATGATTCTGGCTTGGCTCAAGTTGCGTAAACGTAGCCTGTCGCCTATTCTGAATGCCAACGGTTGGGCAATAAACGCCGCTGTCAAGGTTAACATCACCTTCGGTGCTACACTGACAGAGATCGGCAAGACTCCTGTTAAGGCTGATCCTGATCCGTTTGCAGATAAGACTCCTTGGTGGAAGAAACTGATTGGTTGGCTTATCGTTCTTGGTATCATTTTCTGGATATGCTATTCACAGAACTGGATAGAGAAGTGGACAGGCGATTCCAGATGGCATCATGAGAAGAAGAGCAAGACTGAGCAGGTTGAAGAGGCTCCAGTTCCTGAAGAGAATGCCGAGTCAATGCTGATCCTCACCTCACAGGAGTTTGAAGCATAAAAAGGTTTTCTCGAATCCTTCCCCACAATAAAATTAGAGGCCCCGATTGGGACCTCTAATTTTGTTGCGGAGGAAGGATTCGAACCCCCGACCTTTAGGTTATGAGCCTAACGAGCTACCTCTGCTCCACTCCGCGATTTCTGTTTTGCGAGTGCAAAGATAGTCCTTTTGTACAACGCGAGCAAATCTTTTGTGTCAAATATGTAATTCTTACACAATTTTAGTACTTTTGTAACCCTACTTGAAATCATGGAGAATCATAAGACAAGAGACCAGTTCATTGAGGCAGCCAAAAACCTTTTTGTAAAGAAGGGTTATGACGAGACCACGATGATAGACATAGCAGAGGAGGCAAATCTAAGCCGCCGTACCCTATATGCATACTTTGAAAGTAAGGTTGAGGTATTCCAGGCTGTAATAAACAGTGAGGTTGACAAGGTGTTGGCACAGCTTTCAGAGATAGCCAGGCAGAACCTTCCGGTTCAGCAGAAGATAGTGGAGTTCGTGTTCGGGTATTTCCGTCTTATCAAGGAGACGGTTGACCGCAACGGCACCTTGAGATCGGGTTTCTTCCGCAACAGCTGGGGATTGGAGCATTTCAGAAAGGGCTTTGACCTTAAGCAGAAACAGATGCTTCAGGATATAATTTCAGAGGGAAAGGTAACTGGCGTATTTGATGTGGTCAGTGTAAGACGTACCGCAGAGATTATGCACAACTGTATGCGCGGTTTCGAGGCTCCTTACATCAGAGGAAAACTATGGCAGGGTAATACCAGAGAAGAGATACGTTTTGAGGCTCGCCGTCTTATTTACGGCGCGCTGGGATACAACAGTAATTCAGATTCTAATAAGTAATTATCATAATGGGAAAACTTTCAGGAAAGACGGTGCTCATTACAGGAGCAACCCGTGGTATCGGTTTGGCTATGGCTCAAAAGTTTGCAGCTGAGGGCGCAGACCTGGCATTCGTGTATATTAACAGTGTGGAGAAGGCTCAGGCCCTGGAGAATGAGTTGAGTGCCAATGGTGTAAAGGCTAAGGGTTACCGCGTGGATGTGGCAAGATATGAGGGCGCCGCTCAGATGGTAGAAGAGGTGGTCAAGGAGTTTGGCCGTATAGATATATTGGTAAACAATGCAGGTATTACACGTGACGGTCTGATGATGCGCATGAATGAGCAGCAGTGGGATGAGGTGATTGACACCAACCTTAAGTCTGCCTTCAATTTCATCAAGGCCTGCACTCCGCAGATGATGCGTCAGCGCAGCGGTAATATCCTTTGCGTTTCATCAGTGGTAGGTCTGCATGGTAATGCCGGTCAGACCAACTACTCGGCATCAAAGGCTGGACTTATAGGTCTCACAAAGTCTGTTGCCAAGGAGATGGCATCACGTGGTATCCGCGCCAATGTGATAGCTCCGGGCTTTGTACTTACAGAGATGACCACGGGCAAGATTCCTGAAGATAAACTGGCAGAATGGTGCAAGTCAATTCCTTTGCAGCGTGGCGCTCAGGTTGAAGAGATTGCCAATGCGGCTTTGTTCCTGGTATCGGATGACAGTTCTTATGTAACCGGTCAGGTTCTGCAGGTGGATGGCGGAATGAGCATGTAATGCAGGTTCTTTACGAGGATAATCATATTATCATTGTCTCCAAGCGGGCTGGTGAGATAGTGCAGGGTGACAAGACCGGCGATGTCCCGTTGTCGGATATTGTGGCTGCATATCTTAAGGAGAAATATTCCAAGCCCGGCAATGTGTTTGTGGGTGTGCCGCACCGTCTGGACCGCCCTGTAAGCGGGGTGGTGGTGCTGGCCAAGACAAGCAAGGCGCTGGCCCGTCTCAATGAGATGTTCCGTGTGGGTAGTGTCGATAAACGCTATCTTGCCATTGTCAAGAACAAGCCTAAGGAATCGGAGGGCAGACTGGAGAACTGGCTGGTACGTAATGAGAAACAGAACCGTTCATACGCATATGGCCATGAGGTTCCCGGCAGCAAGCATGCCATTTTGAATTACAGACTTGTGGCAAGTTCCGTAAACTATCATCTGCTTGAGGTGGAGCTGCTTACAGGACGTCATCATCAGATACGATGCCAGCTGGCCAAGATGGGATGTCCTATCAAAGGCGATCTCAAGTACGGGGCAGAACGCTCCAATCCGGATGGCAGCATATCACTTCACGCTTACCACGTGACTTTTGAGCATCCCGTATCACATGAAATGATTGACGTGAAAGCTCCTCTGCCCGATGATACGCTGTGGCAGAGTTTCAATCTTCAAGAACGTATGCCTTGATTATCTTTACATCGGGATTGGGACGGCCGTTCTTTCCGGTAGGCAGTGAAGATATCTTCTCTATCACATCCATTCCCTCAGTAATCTCACCGAAAACAGTATAGAGTCCGTCAAGAGTAGGTGAGCCGCCGGTGGTGGTGTAATCGTTTATCTGTTCCTGAGAGTATGTAAATGACTTGCGTTTGGCCATGATGGCATCGGCCTCATCGTTAAGCTGGCTGTTTAACTTGCTTATCTTCTTGGTCTCTTTGTATTTCTGCCATGTACGTATATCCTGGGCGTGAGGCTGGGTAAGAGAATCCTTGACGGCTTGACGGTAACGTTTGTTTATGGTCTTTTCCTGGGTAGTCAGCGTTGAGGCGTTGGACTTTTTTCCTGTTACGATATAGAACTGTTGGCTTGTAGAGAACCTGAACTGCACGGTGCTGGCCTGGCCCACAGCTCCACGTTTGTGGTAGAATTTCCAGGGATCTATCTCAGATGCTATAGTATCAACTTCCTCATCTATTCCGATCTCCTGTCCGGGTTTTGCGTTCTTGGAGTGTACATCACCGCACTGAACCTTATAACCTTTCTGAATGCCAAAGAACAGTTGGTCATCATAAAACCCTTTGCGTGCCTGACGCACCATGTTATGGCGGTGCAGTGGGGTTTCACGGTAGAGTTTTATGGTAAAGTTGCCTTGTGTGGTCTCAAAGCGTACATACTGGTCTGCATCCAGTATAATGGTATCGGCATCAACTACCTGAGCGGGCGCTTTGCCGCCGTTGTTGCTACAGTTTGTGGTAAAAAGCAAAGCCATCACAAAGGGAACCAGCGTGAGATATCTTTTCATAATTCTGTTTGTTGTTCTTATTGTTTTTCTTGAGTGCGAATATAGCTAAATAATAGCTGGAAATGTGTTACCTTTGCAAATTAAAACGTATTATTTATCAAAATAGCATAATTATGAAACCTGCACTCGTTGTTTTGGCTGCCGGTATGGGTAGCCGTTACGGTGGACTCAAGCAGCTTGATGCGCTGGGCCCCAGTGGTGAAACTATAATGGATTACTCCGTGTTTGATGCAATCCGCGCCGGATTCGGCAAGGTGGTTTTCATTATCCGCAAGGATTTTGAGGATGATTTCCGTCGTCTTGTACTTAAGAAGTATGAAGGACATGTCAAGACCGAGGTGGTATTCCAGAGTATAAATGACCTTCCGGAAGGTTTCAAATGCCCGGAGGACAGAACCAAACCATGGGGTACAAACCATGCAGTGTTGATGGCAAAAGATGTTATCAATGAGCCTTTCTGCGTAATCAACGCCGATGACTTTTACGGCCGTGACTGTTTTGCCGTGATGGGCAAGTTCCTGAGCTCACTGCCAGAAGGTTCCAAGAACGTCTATTCGATGGTAGGTTTCCGAGTAGCCAACACCCTGAGTGAAAACGGTAAGGTATCACGCGGCGTATGTGAGGTTAACGCCAAGCGTCATCTTACAACCGTTGTGGAGCGCACGGAGATACTGCGCCGCGATAATGGTGTTTGCTACAAGGATGGTGAGGATTGGGTACGCATTGACGATAACACCCCTGTTTCAATGAACGTATGGGGATTTACCCCTGACTATATGAAGTACTCCGAGGACTTCTTTAAGGGCTGGCTCAAGGCCAATATCAATGTGCCCAAGTCAGAGTACTTCATCCCGCTCATGGTCAATGAACTGATCAATAATGGCACTGCTACCGTTGAGGTCCTTGACACAACCGCCAAGTGGTTTGGCGTAACATATGCTGAGGACCGCCAGGGCGTAGTGGATAAGATTGCAGAACTTGTAAAGGAGGGTGTTTATCCCGCCAAGCTGTTTGCATAAGAGAAAGTGTTTTCGGTAGAGAATCTTAAGGTTGAGTTTGGCGCCCGCCCGCTGTTTCATGATGTCAGTTATGTGGTGGGTGACAAGGATCGTATTGCCCTGGTAGGCAAGAACGGTGCCGGCAAATCAACCATGCTTAAGATTATTGCCGGATTGCAACAGCCTACATCGGGCACCGTTTCTATACCCAAGGAGATGACCATAGGTTATCTGCCTCAGGTAATGAAATTGGCTGATACCAGAACCGTAAGGCAGGAGACCGAGACTGCGTTTGAGGATCTGCATAACCTGCAGGCTGAGGTTGAGAGACTGAACAACCAGTTGGTGGAGCGTTCTGATTATGAGAGCGATGAGTATCACGCTCTCATAGACCGTTTTACGCGTGAGAGTGAACGCTATCAGATGATGGGAGGCGGGAATTATCAGGCGGAACTGGAGCAGGCTCTGCTGGGTCTGGGATTCCGCAGGGATGATTTTGACAGGCCTACCAGTGAGTTCAGCGGTGGCTGGCGTATGCGTATTGAGTTGGCCAAACTGTTGCTGCGTCATCCTGATGTGCTTTTGCTTGACGAGCCTACCAACCATCTTGACATTGAGAGCATACAGTGGCTTGAGGAGTTCCTGGCCAAGCGTTGCAATGCTGTGATTCTGGTCAGCCATGACCGTGCATTCATAAACAATGTGACCACACGCACCATTGAGATATCATGCGGTGTGATATATGACTACAGGGTCAAGTACAATGAATTTGTAGAGCTGCGTAAGGAACGCCGTGAGCAGCAGATGCGTGCCTATGAGAACCAGCAGAAGGAAATAGCCGATGCCAAGGAATTCATAGAACGTTTCCGCTACAAACCCACCAAGGCGGTACAGGTGCAGAGTCGCATCAAGATGCTGGAGAAGATAGTGCCCATTGAGATTGATGAGGTTGACAACAAGACCATGCGCCTAAAGTTTCCCCCCGCAATCCGCAGCGGCAACTATCCCGTGATATGTGAGGGCGTGGCAAAAAGTTACGGTGACCACACGGTTTTCAGCGGGGTTGACCTGACAATAAAACGCGGTGAGAAGGTTGCTTTTGTAGGCCGAAACGGTGAGGGCAAGACCACATTGGTCAAGTGTATCATGGGAGAGATTCCTTTTGACGGTACTCTTACCATAGGGCACAACATCCAGATAGGCTACTATGCACAGAATCAGGCGCAGTTGCTGGATGATGAGATTACGGTACATGATACCATAGACAACGTGGCAACCGGACCTATCCGTACCCGTATCAATGACATTCTGGGTGCGTTCATGTTTGGTGGAGAGGCCGGACAGAAGAAAGTTAAGGTACTTTCAGGTGGCGAACGCAGCCGTTTGGCTATGATACGCCTGCTGCTTACGCCCAACAACCTGCTTATTCTGGATGAGCCTACCAACCATCTGGATATGGCATCAAAGGATGTGCTCAAGGAGGCAATTCAGGCCTTTGACGGAACTGTGATAGTGGTCAGCCACGACCGCGAGTTCCTGGACGGACTGGTTAGCAAGGTCTACGAGTTTGCCGACGGCCATGTTCGCGAGCATCTGGGCGGAATTTATGATTTCCTGCAGAAAAAGAATCTGGACAATCTGGCTGATATAGGCAGAATGAAAGGTGCTCCGGCGCAGCCACAGCAGGAAAAGGCATCGGCCGGTAAGGAGGATTATGAGGCCAAGAAGGAGCAGGAGCGTCGCAAGCGCAAGATTCAGAAGAAGATTGATGATTGCGAGAAGGAGGTTGAACGTATATCGAAAGAGATAAAGGATATTGAAGAGTGGCTGGCTACTCCGGGCGGAGCGCAGAATACCGCCATGTTTGAAGCTTACGGTAAGCTTAAGGATGAGCTTGCCGCAGCTGAAAGCCGTTGGGAGGAGGCCATGTTGGAAGGAGAAGGTATTTAAGGACAACATAAAAAATGAGTTATGAAAAAACTTACTTTAATTACAATTGCATTTGCAGGAATGGCTATGATTTCTTGTAACAATTCCAAGCAGGGTATCGGTATCAAACTTGAGAATCTTGATACCAGTGCTGTACCCGGTGATGATTTTTTCCAGTTTGCTGACGGTGGTTGGAATGCCGCTCATCCGCTTACTGACGAGTATGCACGTTTTGGCAGCTTTGATCAGCTGGCTGAGGATAACCGCGAGCAGCTTAAGGGTCTGATTGACGAGATTGTTGCTGCTGACAATAAGCCTGGTACAAACGCTCAGAAGATAGCAGACCTTTATAAACTGGTGCTTGACACCGCCCGTCGTGAGCAGGAAGGTCTTGCTCCCCTCAAGCCCTGGCTTGACAGGATTGAGGCAGTAAAGGACCGCAAGGAGGTTTTCCCTCTTATGGTTGAGATGGATGTCAACGGTCTGGTCGGAAACTATTTCGGTGTTGGTATCGGCGCTGACATGATGGACAGCAAGGCCAACCTGGTAAGTGTAGGTCAAGGCGGTCTGTCACTTGGTGAGAAAGAGTATTATCTGGATACAGATGAGGCTACCACCGCTATCCGTGAGGCTTTCAAGAAGCATATTGTACGTATGTTTACACTCTGCGGATTTGATGAGGCTGTTGCTCAGAAGAAGATGGAGGACGTTATGCTTATTGAGACCCGCATAGCTGAGAAGTCATACAATAACGTTCAGTTGCGTGATCCTGCGGCAAACTATCACAAGATGCCGTTTGAGCAGCTCAAGAAGGATTTCAAGGGTATTGACTGGCAGGCATATTTTGATGTGCTGGGTATTGGAGACTGCGACTTTGTTGATGTTGGTCAGCCCGAGCCTATCCATGAGGTTGAGGCTATTCTGGCTCAGGTTCCTGTTGAGGCTCACAAGTCATATATGGAGTGGCAGCTCATTGACAATGCCGCATCAAAACTGACAAAGGAGCTTGATGATGCCAACTTTGATTTCTACGGAAAGATCATGAGCGGACGTCAGGAACAGCAGCCATGGTGGAAGCGTGCTACATCAACAGTAAGCGGCGTGCTGGGTGAAGCTATAGGTCAGCTCTACGTTGAGAAGTATTTCCCGGCATCATCAAAAGAGCGTATGGTTACTCTGGTAAAGAATCTTCAGATTGCTCTGGGTGAGCGTATTGACGCTCAGGATTGGATGAGCGACAGCACAAAGGCCCGCGCTCATGAGAAGCTGGATGCTTTCTATGTGAAGATAGGTTATCCGGACAAGTGGAAGGATTATTCCAAACTTACCATTGATCCTGAAAAGAGTCTGTTTGAGAACAATATTGCAGTAAGCCGATTCTTCTGGCAGGATGCTATAGACCGCAAGTACAAGAAGCCGGTTGACAACACCGAGTGGTTCATGACTCCGCAGACCGTAAACGCTTACTACAATCCTACCACCAATGAGATCTGCTTCCCCGCAGGTATTCTTCAGTATCCGTTCTTTGACATGAGTGCCGATGACGCCTTCAACTACGGTGCCATAGGTGTTGTTATAGGTCATGAGATGACTCACGGATTTGATGATCAGGGCCGTCAGTTTGACAAGGACGGTAACTTTGCTGACTGGTGGGCAGAGGGTGATGCTGAAAAGTTCAAGGAGCATGTACAGGTTATTGTTGACCACTTTGACAACATCAAGGTCCTGCCTGACCTGAACGGAAACGGTTCACTCACACTGGGTGAGAATATTGCTGACCACGGAGGTCTGATGGTTGCTTACCAGGCATTCAAGAACGCCACCAAGGATGCTCCACTGGAGACAGTAGACGGTTATACTCCTGAGCAGCGTTTCTTCATGGCTTACGCAGGTGTATGGGCCGGCAACATCCGTGACGAGCAGATCCGTAACCAGACCAAGAGCGATCCTCATTCACTTGGCCGCTGGCGTGTAAACGGCACACTGCCTCACATTGACGCCTGGTATGATGCATTCGGTATTACTCCGGACAATGCACTTTACCTTGCTCCTGAAAAGAGAGCACGTATCTGGTAATCTGTGAAAACAGCCGGAATAGTTGAGAAAAATCTTGACCGGAGTATAAGCCCCGGTCAGGATTTTTATCGTTTCAGTTGCGGGGGGTGGCTGGATGCCAATCCTCTGCCTGACGATTTCTCCAGCTACGGCACATATGATGAGCTGGCTGAACTTAACCGTAAGCAGCTCAAGGAACTTATTGACGGTATCACGGCACAGGATAATGTTCCCGGAAGTGATGCCGCCCGTATAGCCGCCCTTTACAATCTTGTCATGGATACTGAACGCCGTGACAGGGAAGGGTTGGAACCGGTCAAACCATATATTGAACGTATCAAGGCTATCAGCTCCAGAGAGGAACTTCTCAATGTAATGGTTGAACTTGATGCCTATGGTGTTACCGGTTATTTTGATGTGGGCATAGGTCCTGATCTGAAGGATAGTAAGAGCAATATTGTGGGTCTGAGCCAAGGTGGTCTTACCCTTGGTGACAAGGAGTACTATACTGACCGTGACCTGCAGACCGTAAACATACGCAAGGCGTTCAAGAAGCATATCATACGTATGCTTATGCTTGCGGGCTATGGCCGGCGGGAGTCACGCCAGCGTATGCGTATAATATGGCGTATTGAAAAACGTCTGGCCAAAGCATCGCGCAACAATGTCCAGCTGCGTGATCCTGCAGCAAACTATCATAAGTGGTCAATAGACCAGCTCTATGAACAGTTACCCGGTCTGGACTGGAAGGGCTTTTTCAGTAAGCTTGGCCTGGATGATGTGGATTATGTTGATGTAGGTCAGCCGGAAGCGATTCTTGAGGCTGTACGTGTCCTGAATGAAGAGTCTTTGGAGGATCAGAAGATCCTTATGGAGTGGCAGATGCTTGACTCCAACGGGACAAGGATAGGCCAGGCTTTTGATGATGCTGATTTTGATTTCTACGGCCGTACTCTAAGCGGACAGAAGGAGCCCAAGCCCATGTGGAAGAGAGCTACATCGGCAGTAAACGGAACGTTGGGTGATGCCATAGGACGCCTGTATGTGGAGAAGTATTTCCCTGCAGGCGCCAAGGAGCGCATGATAGAGATGTTCTGCAATCTTAAGCGTGCGCTTGCCCGCCGCATAGAGGCCCAGGAGTGGATGAGCAGTGACAGCCGCCGTCTGGCGCAAGAGAAACTTGAGGCTTTCAAGTTTAAGATAGGATACCCTGACAAGTGGCGTGACTACTCCAAAATGGAGATAGACTTTGGTAAATCCCTGTTTGAGAACAGTGCCTCCATAAGCCGTTTCTTTTGGAATGACATGGTGGAACGCAAGTTCAAGAAACCTGTTGATCCTACTGAGTGGTATATGAATCCGCAGGAGATAAATGCCTATTATGATGTCTCCATAAATGAGATATGCTTCCCTGCAGGTATCCTTCAATATCCGTTCTTCAGTATGGATGCCGATGATGCCTTCAACTATGGAGCCATAGGAACCATCATGGGGCATGAGATGACCCACGGATTTGATGATGAAGGCCGCCAGTTTGATAAGGATGGCAATATGCGTAACTGGTGGAGCACGTCTGATACGCGTCGTTTCAACCGCCGCGTAAAAGTTCTGGCAGACTGGTTCAGCGGTATTGAGGTGTTGCCGGGCATTAAGGCAAACGGAAAGCTTACACTTGGTGAGAATATTGCTGATCACGGTGGTCTGACCGTGGCTCTTGAGGCATTCCGTGAGGTATGCAAGGAGAATCCTGGAGAGAATAAACTGGGCTTTACACCTTTGCAGCGTTTCTTTATAGCATACGCCTGCACTTGGGCTGAGAACTGCCGCGATGAGATGGTATTGCAGCAGACCAAGAGCGATGAACACTCCATTTCACGTTTGCGCGTAAACGGAGCCTTGCCTCATATTGATGAGTGGTATGAGGCATTCGGAATAACGGAGAAGGATGCAATGTACATAGCACCAAAGGACAGGGTTCGTATCTGGTAAATCATGAAAGAGGGTAGGACCATAGAACTGCTTTCACCCGCCAAGAACCTGGAGTGCGGGATTGAGGCAATAAAGCATGGTGCTGATGCCGTGTATATCGGCGCCGGCCGTTTCGGCGCGCGTCAGGCTGCCGGTAACAGTGTGGCTGATATTGCTGAACTTGCCCGCTTTGCCCATTTCTATGGAGCTAAAGTCTATGTCACGGTAAACACCATCCTTAAGGATTCTGAATTGGCTGATGCCGAGAAGCTTATATGGCAATTGTATGAGGCCGGAGCCGATGCGCTGCTTGTTCAGGACATGGCGGTTCTGCGCATGAAATTGCCTCCCATAGCACTGCATGCCAGCACCCAGTGTGATGTGCGTAGTGCAGATAAGGTGCGTTTCCTTGCAGATTGCGGCTTTACACGCGTGGTACTGGCGCGTGAGCTGTCACTTGCAGAAATAACAGATATCCACGAGGCCTGCCCTGACGTGGAGCTGGAGTGCTTTGTGCACGGAGCCCTGTGCGTAAGTTACAGCGGTCAGTGCTATGCATCACAATACTGTTTTGGCCGCAGTGCCAACCGTGGCGAGTGTGCCCAGTTCTGCCGTCTCAAATTTGACCTTGTTGATTCAAATGACGATGTCATAATAAAAGGCAAGCATCTGCTCTCACTCCGCGATATGAACCGCATGCCATATCTTGAAGAATTGACAGATGCGGGTGTATGCTCATTCAAGATTGAAGGCCGCCTCAAGGATGTATCGTACGTAAAGAACGTAACTGCTGCATACAACCTGGCGATAGAATCTATCCGGAAACACAGGCTGGAATTGCTGAGGGCATCATCAGGACGGAGCATACCGTCTTTTACCCCTGATGTAAACCGTAGTTTCAATCGCGGGTTCACGGATTATTTCCTGCATGGCCGTACTGATGATATATACTCATTCAATACCCCAAAATCAATTGGAGAGAAGATCGGAACGGTCAAGGAAGTGGGTCGAGGATGGCTTACCGTGTCCGGCTTCAAGGCTTTTCATAACGGTGACGGACTCTGCTTCTTTAACCGTGAGGGTGAGCTTGAAGGTTATCGTGTGAACCGTGTGGACGGCGGGCGTATATTTCTTTTTCTTGAGGGAGGCGATATGCCTGCGGTCAAATCAGGAACTGATGTGTATCGCAACTTTGACCAGGAATTTGAAAAGATTCTATCCAAGGAATCGGCCTCAAGGAAGATTGGCGTAAGCATCCTGTTTGAAGAGACTGAGCAGGGTTATAAAACCTGCTTTACTGATGAGGACGGCCAGACTGCTACATATGAGGTGGAGTGGAAAAAAGAGGATGCCCGTACTCCGCAGGAGGCAAACATAAAGACCCAACTCTCCAAACTTGGCAATACAGGTTTCGAGGCCACGGGTGTTGATGTCAGACTGAACGGTGAACGTTTTATTCCATCGTCTTTGCTTTCTGAAATGCGTCGCAGCGCTGTGGAGAAGTTGGAAAGAATACGCTTGGAATCATATGTCAGGCCTGATCCGGGTGTGGTGAGGAATGCATATGCAAAGTATCCTGCAGCAAGCCTTACATATCTGGGTAATGTAATGAATGCTGAGGCCGGAACATTCTATCATGACCATGGTGTAACCCATATTGATGATGCTTTTGAAAAGACGCAACCGGACAGTGCAACAATAATGTTCTGCCGTCACTGCATAAAATACGCATTGGGCCTCTGCACCAAGCGGGGCAATGCATCTAAAAATACTCAGATCAAAGAACCGATCTATCTGCAATCTTCTGATGGCCGCCGTTTTGCTCTCCGTTTTGACTGTTCACACTGTCAGATGGAGATTCTAATTTCAAAATAAAAAGTTGTTTTAAGGATGTTGTGATAAAGAATGGTTATCTTTGTACCATTATTTATTAAACAAATTAATACATATTTTATGAAAGGATTTGGTAAGTTAATTGCAATTGCCGCTCTGGCAATGGTTTCTTACAGCGCATCAGCTGAACTCGCTCCCCAGTGGTCAAAAGGCACTATGGTCGCAAATGCTAATGTTGGTCTGAGTTATACCGGCGCTGATTTGTCAGTTGATTATGTGCTGGTAGACAGTTGGTGGAAAGGCCATTTTACTGTTGGTGGTGAAGTTGATTTCAGTATTCCTCAAAGCCATGAGAAGGCATTCGGTATTACTCCCCGTGCAACATACGGCTTGAATATCACCCCGGAATTTGAGGTTCATGCTACTGTTGGAGTTGGCTTTGGTTCATGGAATTACAAGAATGGTGAATATAAGGCCAACGATACATTCCTCATGTACAATGATTTTGTGGGTTGCCGTTATTTCTTTGCCGATAATCTGGCCGCATTTGCAGAAGTAGGTTATTCATATTATTTCTCAGGAATGCGTCTGGGTATATCCTACAAATTCTGAAAAAGGTTTCTTTGATATAGAGGGGTGGAAATATCCGCCCCTTTTTTTATCTTCGCGGTGTTATGAGAAGATTCGCATTTGTTTTGTTTTTGGCAGCCGGGTTGGTGTGCCATGCTCAGAGTACAGTTGTTAAAGTCTCTATGGACAATGCCATCCGGACCAATGGAGGATATTGGGAAGGGTGGGGTACCAGTCTCTGCTGGTGGGCTAACCGTCTGGGCTATAATGAAACCCTTACCGCCAAGTCTGCGGAGTTGTTCTTTGATGCAAAGCAGGGTCTTGGCTTGAACATAATGCGTTACAATGTGGGCGGAGGCGATGATCCTGCACATCATCATATTACCCGCACAGACAGCGATGTTCCGGGCTGGATGATAATTGACCCTTCAACCGGTGAACGTGTTTATGATTATGATGCCGATACTCGCCAACTGAATGTGGTCAAAGCTGCAATGAAAGCTGCCGGTCAGGATGCCTACCTGGAGATATTTAGCAATTCACCGCCATATTTCATGACCAACAGCGGCTGCTCCACCGGTAACTTCAAGGCCGAGGAGAATAACATAAAGGATGATGAGTACGATGATTTTGCTGAGTATATGGCGCATGTGGCCAACTATATGACCCGTAATATGGGCCTCAAAGTCAAAAGTGTGTCACCTATGAATGAGCCCAACACCAACTACTGGCCCGCCATGAACTACAAGCAGGAGGGCTGCCATATCGATGCAGGTGAGGCCCAGTCCAAATTGCTTGTGCTAACAAAGGAGGCCTTGAACCGTTATGGTTTGAAAGACATTGTTCTGACCACCAGCGATGAGACCAATCCCGGCAAACAGATAGAGGAAATCAAGACCTTAACCCCTGATGCCCGTGCCGCAATAAACCGTATAAGCGTCCACACCTACGGCACCAACAGCATCCGCGAGATGGGGCAGTTGGCCAAGGATGAGAAGATAAACCTCTGGATGAGTGAGGTTGACGGCAACGGTACAGCCGGCCAGAACGCAGGTGAAATGGCTGCCGGTCTGTGGCTCGCCGACAAGATAATATCTGACATAGAGGCGCTGGAACCCTCAGCCTGGGTGCTCTGGCAGGTAATAGATACTCACATCAGCAAGGAAGGTTACAAAGGCCGCCGTGACGGAGGACCGTTACGCACTCAAGGAGGTTATTGGGGAACCGCCTGCGCCAATCACGACACAAATGAAATCCTTTTGACCCAAAAGTATTACGCCTTCGGCCAGTTCAGTCGCTACATCCGTCCCGGTTCCACCCTGATTTTGTGCCCGACAGAACGCCGCTCAGGCACAAAGGTTCTTGCGGCAATAAATAAGAAACAACTTACCATAGTCTGCACCAACACCACCGCTCAGGAAAAGCCTATGACTTTTGATCTGTCAGAGTTCAAGGTGAAAGGTTCAATAAAGCAAATCCGCACCAGTGGCCAATTCGCCGACGGTGAACATTGGTCAGAAACAGATCTGGGAAAGATCAAAGATTCAAAGTTGGAAGTAACTTTAATACCTAACTCGGTTACAACCTTCCTAGTACGCACAAAGTAAGCAAGAGACAATTGGGGACTGTCCCCTTTTGTCACGCTTTAGTTGTGCAAAAGGGGACTGTCCCTTTTTGTCACGCTTTAGTTGTGCAAAAGGGGACTGTCCCCAATTGTCTCTTTTGATTTCGCTTCATTCCAAAGCGCATCCATCTCCTCTAGGGTCATATCTTTGAGTTGGCGTCCTTGGTTGATGGCGGCCTCCTCAACGTAGTTGAAGCGGCGTATGAACTTCTTGTTGGTGCGCTCCAGGGCATCATCGGGGTGTATCTTGTAGAGGCGGGCTACGTTGATGATGGCGAATAGCAGATCGCCCAGTTCACTTTCTGCTTTTTCCCTGTTGCCGGCTACAATTTCTTCATTCAGTTCTGAGTATTCCTCACGTACCTTTGCTAGAGCCTGCTCGGCAGTTTCCCAATCAAAACCTACATGAGCAGCCTTCTCCTGGATGCGGAAAGCCTTGATGGTTGAGGGTAGTGCATCGGGCACACCGGCCAGCACACGTTTGTTGCCACCTTTCTCTTTTAGCTTGAGTTGCTCCCAGTTTTGGAGCACCTGTTCTGCGCCGTTCACATTGGTAGTGCCGTAAATATGCGGATGACGGTATATGAGTTTGTCGCAAAGTTTGTCACATACATCTTTGATATCATAATCACCGGTCTCGCTGCCAATCTTGGCGTAGAACACAACGTGCAGCAGGACATCGCCCAACTCCTTGCATATATCGGCCTTGTTGTCCTTCATTATGGCATCGCAAAGCTCATAAACCTCCTCAATGGTATTCTGACGCAGTGAGTCATTGGTCTGGACGCTGTCCCAAGGGCATTTCTCCCTGAGTTCATCCATTATGTCAAGCAGGCGGCCGAATGCTTGCATTTTCTCTTCTTTTGTGTGCATGTGATATGGTGCTTGTTTTGTTCTGCAAAAATAGTAGTTTATAGGCTAAACAACAGGTGTTGAATTACATATTTATCATATTATTTGGAATTATAAGGAATATGATTTATTTTTGCATATATAAATATACAAATATATTATTTAATAGCATAAATATAAGCTTATATTATCATAATGTTAATGTAAAATGATTGATGATTACTATGAATACTCAGCGCCTGAACTTGTAAGGATGTTGGGGCTCAGATTCAAAGAATATAGGTTGAGAGCTAATTTGACTCAGAAGGAGGTCGCTGAAATGGCAGGTATTTCAATTCTGACAATTCATCGTTTTGAGAATGGAACTGTCGGGAATATTTCTCTTGGTACATTTCTGTTGCTATTGAAAACGGTGGGTTGTATCAATGATTTGGATTCGCTCATGCCTGAGCAACCAGAATCACCGTATTTGTACAAAGAAAAGAACAAAAAGATACAACGTGTCAGACATAAAAAGTAATCAGGTATGCGTGAAGTGTTGAAAGTTTTTTTGTGGGGTATGGAAATTGGCCGTTTGGCATGGCATGACGCCAGACATCTGTCATACTTCATATACAACCCGGAGTTCCTTAAAGAAAATCTGGATATTGCGCCGTTGATCGCTTCAATACACCATCATTTGAGCAGTCGTACTATATTTGGAGAAACGGAACGTATTTATCAGAAACTACCTCCTTTTATTGCGGATTCATTGCCTGATGCTTGGGGAAATATGCTATTTGAGCAATGGCGTAAAGATAATAGACTGTCTGAAAGAAGTGTAACTCCTTTAGAGAAGCTGGCATTTATCGGACGGCGGGGTATGGGAGCCTTGGAGTTTGTTCCTGAGATAGAAAGAGGTTCCATAAACGAAAGAATTGATATAAAAGCCCTAGCCGATTTGGCTGAAAAGATTGTTATGGAGCGTGAGAATGTAAAAATACTTCCAAATGAATCAATGACTATGCAGTCGTTGATATCTGTGGGTACATCGGCAGGTGGACGCCAGCCAAAGGGAATCATTGCCATGAATCCCCAGACAAAGGAGATACGATCCGGCCAGATTGAAACAGAACCGGGCTTTGAGTACTATTTGTTGAAGTTTGGCGATAAGGAACGCTCTACGGCCGAGTTGGAACAGACATATTATGAGATGGCTTTGGCGGCAGGCATTAATATGATGGAGTCCAGTCTGCTTGAAGTAGAAGAGGTAAATCATTTCCTTACCAAGCGTTTTGATCGTGATAAAACAGGAAAGCTGCATACACAGACACTGGCAGCGATATACCCCGAGGCCGATAGTTATGAAAAAATGCTGATGGTATGCCGAAAGCTCCATCTACCTGAGGTGGATTGTCAAGAAGTGTTTCGCCGTATGGTTTTCAACATACTTGCCAATAATACGGATGATCATAACAAAAACTTTACTTTTATCATGAACCGTCAAGGTACGTGGAGACTCTCGCCAGCCTATGATATGACATACATCTTTGATACAGGTGGTTATTTGCCGAATAAGGAACATTGTCTTATGATAGGTGGTAAGCTACAGGGCATTAGCCGTGAGGATGTCATCTGTATCGCCAATGAAACGGGAATACATGCTCCGGAATCAATAATACGCAAGGTGGTAGCGGCAGTAGCTTCTTTTAGGACCATTGCTAAGAGAAACGGTGTGAAAGATGAGTGGATAGGACGTATTGAGACCACAATAATTGAGCATCTTAAAGCATGGGGTGAATGGAAAACGGGAACCGATAAGCCCGAGTTGGTTATCAATGGTCATTCAGTCAGAAATATCCGGATAGATCAGGCATACAAGGGGAACTATCACCTTATTGCCAATATTGACGGCCGTGAGCGTAAATACGTAATTGGAAAAAACAAAGAAGAATACTCCCTGATTGAAAAGACCGGGATTCCGTCTATTACTGATGAACAACTAAGGTCAATGGTAGTGAAATACTTTAAACAGTGAAAAAAACACTTTACATACTGTTTGCTATAGCTCTGCTTATATCCTGCAGGGACAATGGCGCACACAGAACTCTTCAGAGTGCAGAGCAACTACTTGAAACTGATGTGGTGGCTGCTGATTCCATATTGGAATCCATGACACCGCCATCATCCAAGCGCGGCCAGGCCTGGTTTGCTGTTCTTAAGACCCAGGCCGATTACAAACAATACAAGCCTATAACATCTGATAGCTTGATTCTCACTGCCACCAATTATTACGGTTCTCATCGCAAAAGCTACCGCTCTGCTATGGCTTGGTATTCTCAGGGATGCGTTTACACGGAAATGCACAATGATCTTGCGGCAATAGATGCTTTCCTTAAGTCTAAAGACCTGTTTCCTGATACTCTTGTCCGCTATTATACTCTTGCTGAACAAAAACTAGGCAATATCTATTTGGAAAGGAAAATGGTGGAGCAAGCTGAATATCAATTAAGGTGTTGCCAACGAAATGCAATCAGATTAAATAACAACAAAACGGTTAACTATGCTACTATCCGTTTAGGTCTTTGCTCATTATATAGCCGTGATTATGATACCGCCGACAGTATCTTTACATCAATACTAAATGAAGATACCTTTTCCTATAACCATAAAAAGGAGGCTCTTTATCAAATGGCAAAAATCAAAGCTCTTCATTCTAAAGACAGAGAGGGAGCTTTGTCTTATATTGATTTTTATTTGGAAAAAGCCATAGGTGATACCACTTCAACGGCAATAGGATATAGTTTAAAAGCAGACATCTTCTATATGGAGAATGATTATGATTCAGCCTATATCTATTACAAAAAATCTATTGACTATGAGACGGAACTCTTTACAAAATGTTCAAATGCGGAAAGATTATCCTTGTTATCATATTTAAGAGATAATCCTGACGATGCGGTTTATTATCACCAACTATACGGTGTATTGATGGATTCTGTTAATCACGTTGTGTTATCAAAAGAAATAAGAGATTTACAATATGTTCATCGTGAAAAACTTTTAGAAGAGAGTTTAAAAGACAGGCACCGCCGTTTTCTTATAATCGGTGTTTCTTCCATTCTGCTTCTCATAATAGCAATCCTTCTTATTTATGCTATCTATAAAAACAGAGAGAAAAAGAAGATCCTGGCAAAACAGGATGAATTACTCCAGGAAGAGAAAGAGTTACGCAGAAGTAGTATCCAAATGCTTGAATCCAAAGTAAGAGATTTGTCTCAAGATGACATAGAGGCAAGAAAGGCTCTGATAGATACCTACAAGAACAGATTGCACTATTGCAGAAAACGTTTTTGTATGAGTGAAGAATTCAAAACATTATCTGCAATTAAAACAAGAACTCGAGATTCTGCAATGAGTCTTATTTCCATGAATAGTATTCTTGAAGAACTAAAGGTGTCTTATTGTGAAACCATATCCGATATAATTGCAGAGATACCGGATGCAAAAGAGTTAGAAATAGTAACCTTATTGCTAAAACATCTTGGTTGTAGCAATAATATGATTGCCTACATGTATTCTGTCACTCCTATAGCAATAAAACAACGAGTTCTCAGATTATCAAAAAGATGTAAATCAGACTTTTACATAATTTTTGACAACAAAGGTGACAAAGACATCTAAAACCGCTTAAAGGACTAATTGCATAAAATGTATACTTTTTTGTATCCATCAATTCTTAGTTAGCAGTTATTTATTCATATACTTTTGTCGAAAAACATAAGTATTATGAAAAAAGGACTGATTCTATTCTTGTTCTCCATTCTGGTAGGACAATTCTCTTTTGCAGAGACTGACATTCAATTAATGAAGGGTAATCCATCATTTGATCCGGGAGACGATCACGGTATCAGGTTGGTAGTGGATTGTTTAGGGATGTACGACGCTCCCCCTCTCAAGAGCCGGTTTATTTTTCAGTACCTAAATGAATACAGAAATGCATAGAATAAACAGTTTTCTATTGGCAGTTCTGGCTCTCGTCTCATGTGTCAAGCCTGAAAGTGAAAGCAGGGATGATAATCAGGATAATGAAATAAACATTACAGTGACATCATTAACTGCTACCATTGCAGGTTCTTTTTTAGATTTGAGTATTGAGGACCAGCAGTATGGTACATTTGGTATCCTTTATGGGTTAAAGAGAGATAATCCAGAACAGGAGTTCTATTCATGGAGGAAAGGCAATAGGGATAATAAATGTGAAATATACAGAGGCGGCCATCTAAAGGGCAGTCAATATCAAGGAAAGATAGATGGGTTGCTCCCTGACCAGGAGTATATGTGCTGTCTCTATTTTGAATCTGAGGATAAAAGCCGCAGGGAGATTGGTGCCATTTCTTCGTTCAGAACCATGGCCTTCAACCCTATGCCAAAGGTTAATGATGTCTTGAATATAAAGCATTATACATTGGAACTGAGTGGAATCATAAGTCTTAATGAAGATGATTTGAAGTTGTGCACTGTTGGTGTTCTTATATCTGATACAAGTGATGTGGAACTGCAGAGCAGTAGGGTTATGACCACACGTAATGAGGAGATAACAAAGGAGGGTACATTCAATATTCCTGTAAACAATCTGCGTGCAGGACATGACTATTGGTGCAGAGCTTTTGTTAAGATAAATAATACTGAAGATTATGCTTTTGGCCCTTTGGACAAAATTACCACCATGCAGCCTGATGATATGGCTGTAGATTTGGGACTGAGCGTGAAGTGGGCAGACCGTGATTTGGGATCTGATGATTTGAATGAACGCGCGCCATGTTATGCCTGGGGTCACTTCGTTTCTTATGGTACGTATTTTACACTTGATGTAAACAAATATAAGTACTGGGATACGTCCAATAATTGCTATATGGATATAGGTGATGATATTAGTGGCACTGAGTATGATGTGGCTACGTATCTGTTAGGTGGTAAATGGCGTATGCCGACAAAAAAAGAGGTTGAAGAATTACTTACATGTAAAATTGAAACCATATGGAAAGAAGGTTACATGGTGGGTTTCAAGTTTCATGGCAGTAATGGCAATAGTATATATATGCCCCAGGAACTCAGATGGACATCTACGCTGAGTGATTACGTAGATGTCGTTAGAGTAAATAATAATACCGTTACATATGATTGCGTGTATCCTAATCCCTGGTTGTTTAATTCCTATGATGGGATAGAGTTTTTTGGGGACTTTAATAAAAAATACTATCGATTCCGCGAATGCGTAATACGACCTGTTTGTGATTATTAATAAACCTGTCGGATGGTCTCAAGGCTGTCGGGAACAGCGATGCCAAGTTTGCTGTGCTGTACGTTAGTATGTTTGAGCACAGGATTCTCTATAGTCCATAATGTCCCTGAGTGGCAAGTCAGAGGCAGATGGATAGGCGTATCGATAGTATCAGCGATAGTATTATTGGCGTTTTTTGTCAAGTTGATTATTAAGCCTGGGCGGGTTGTTCATTTAGCTGCTCAGGCTTATTCTATTCCCATGTGTCTTGTTAATTGCGCGGTATCTGTATATTGCATATTGCAGGTTGTGGGGGTTGTCGCTAATCATTCAACGTTTCATGCCATAGCAGATTTTGATAATCCAGCAGGAGTTGCTGCTCTTTTATGTGTCACTTTTCCGTTTTCATTAAAAGCCACCAAAAATACGGGAACTCGCTATAAAATTGTTTGTTTTCTCTTCTTGTTGGATGCTTTTGTGTTGTACTATATCCAATCCAGAACAGGATTGCTGGCTTTAGTTTCATCTTTAGTAGTATGGCTTTTGCTTGAAAAGAGAGAAAACTCTTCAAGACTAAAGATAAGAGTTGTAGTTGTTTTGTTTGTCATTGTGACTATAGTGGGATCTTGTTTTCTGTTTGCGGGTAAGGTCGCATCGACCAACGGACGCCTTTTGATATTAAAGACTTGTTGGCAGATGATAAAGGATAACCCATGGGTGGGGCATGGTATGCATGGCTTTGCCAGAGAATATATGCTATATCAAGCAGAATATTTGAGATCAATAGATGATGTGGAACTATTGATGTTGGCGGGCAATGTGCCTCATCCTCTTTCTGAGTTTGTTCTGGCGGCCGTAAACTATGGGTTTATTGGTTTGGCAGTTGTTTTGGCTGTACTGTGTTTGTCATTCAGATACGCTTGGAAAAGCATGGATAGAGAGCTTTTAATGGTATTGCTTACTGGAGTGACAGTTCTGTGCCTCTTTTCATATCCATTCAGATACCCTATGACATGGTTGTCATTGTTGTGGTGCTTGCTTAGCTTAATGGTGAACTGTTTAAACAAGATGTCTGTTGTTGCAAAAAGAATGGTATCATGGGTGGCTCTAACAGTAATTGCTATTTTCGTAATTTGTTATTATCCATGGTATAAGGCGCACGTACTTTGGGGCAATATGGAAAAAATGCTATCCAAGAATACGGATACTGCATCAGATATAAGAAGTTTCTTGTTGCCAATTACAGATGCTGAATTGTCAGGTAGTTCGCGATATTTATACAGCAGAGGCGTGGTGAACTATTACGCACGGGATTATGAGTCAGCATTATCAGATGCAAAAAAGAGTTCTATGGGAATGTCAAGTTATGATACGGAACTTTTGTTGGGTGAGATATACCATAAAACAGGACGTAATTGTGAATCCGAGATGCATTTCAGAATGGCGTCAAATATGTGCCCTTCACGAATAAGGCCGTTGTATAATCTCTTTAGGCTCTATGAAGATTTGAATGATACTTTAAATATGGTTAAGGTTGGCAACGAACTGATAGAGAAGCCAATCAAAGTTCAATCACATGATGCAAGAGCCATGAGGTTGGATGTGCGTCGTTGGTTGATGCAGGCTGGTTATTGAAAGGAAAAGAAGTATGAAAAAGTAATATGTATAAAAAATTCTGATTACATTTGAGAATTAAAATCATTTCAAACCAATAATATACGCTTATGAGACGGCTTAGATTGATGCTTCTTTTTGTTGCCGTCTGCGCCACGGGTGCAGCATGGGCAGGTAGTGATGCGCTGATGCGTTTCGCTGGAAACATACATCAGTTCAATGAATTGTTCCCTCAGGAAAAAGTATATCTGCAGTTTGACAATACTGCTTATTTTCAGGGTGATGATATCTGGTTCAAGGCTTTTGTGGTTAAGTCTTCAGGGTTCAGCAAGACAGAATCGGCCGTCCTTTATGTTGACCTTCTGTCGCCCGATGGAGTGCTGTTGCAGCAGCAGAAACTCAAGATTGCTGATGGTCAGGCCGACGGGCGCATCCAACTGCTGGATTACTCCACAGAGCAGGCTCGTGAGTTAAGAGGGATGCGGCCATACCCAAGCGGCTATTATGAGATAAGGGCATATACGCAGTACATGCTTAATTTTGATCAGGATATCATATTCTCAAGGGTACTGCCTGTATATAGGACTCCCGCTACTGAGGGTGATTACAGCAATCCTGTAATAACGTTGGATTCAAGCATTTACAGCAAGAACCGCCCGGAGCTGGAGAAACTGCGTAGAGTTAATGTGTCATTCTACCCGGAAGGTGGTCATCTGGTTCAAGGTCTGCCTTGCCGTGTGGCTTTCAAGGCTATTGACGGGAACGGTTCTGGTATAAACGGAAAGCTGGTCATCAAGGCTCAAGATGGCAGTAGGATTGTTGCGGAGAGCGGCCATGAGGGTATGGGTTCATTTACCATTACACCTGGCAAGAACCGCCCGGATGCCGTCTTTGAGTATGAGGGCAAACGTTATTCTTTTACTCTTCCATCAGCCCAGAGCAGCGGTTATTCCATGATGGCTGATATGGCTGCGCGTAAGAACAGTCTTAAGCTTGCTGTCAACCGTTCACAATCACGTAAGGAGGAGACCATAGGCGTTACTGTTACATGCCGCGGTGAGCTGGTGATGTTTGAGGAGCTGAATATGAAAGGTATGGAGAACCAATTCTCTTTTGATACTGAGATGTGGCCGGCTGGAGTGTGCCGGATAGTGCTGTTTACTGATAAGGGTGAGGTGCTTGCAGCCCGCAGTGTCTATAACGGCAACCTTAAGTATGTGCCTCCTGTAATTGATGTTAAGACTGACAGACAGAGGTATGATGCCTTTGGTAAGATGCACCTGTCATTCCAGCTGAAAGGCAAGGACGGCAAGCCGCTGCGTGACCGTTTCTGCGTATCAGTACGTGATGCCGGTGACTACGGAACACGATATGCCGACAACCTGCTTACTGATTTCCTGCTCACATCTGACCTTAAAGGATTCATACATGATCCGTCATATTATTTTGAGTCATCTGATAAGCAGCATCTCCGTAACCTGGACCTGCTCTGCATGATACAGGGGTGGGAACGTTATGATTGGGAGTATATGACAGACAACAAGGTTTTCAAGGAGACGCGCCGTATGGAGAACTGCCTTACCCTGAATGGTGAGATCATGACCAACCGCATTCTCAGGGACCGCGCTATGGATGATGTCAAGGTGCTTGTGGCAATATCACCCCGTGAGACTGATGGCGTTGAATTCGGTCAGGCTGTTACAGACAGGAACGGATACTTTGGATTTGACATAACTGATTTCTATGGTAAGGCAGACCTGACCATGCGTCTTACTATGGCCGATGACGGACGGGATGAACCTCAGGCCAAGATACGTCTGGAGCGTGTCCGCACTCCGGCGGTAAGGGCGTACTGCAGGCAGGAGCTGCTGCCGGGATGGTCAGTAAAGAAGAAGGAAAGGATTGCCGCGGATAACGATTATCCTACAGTCATAAAAGAGTCAGAGGGTATCATGCTGCCCACTGTGAGCATTGACGGTGAGCGCCGGTATGTGGATTATTTCACTTTCCAGGCGTATGATGTTGAGAAGGATGTCAACGTGGAGATGGATATGGGCAAGCACTCTACTGATGTGACTGGTTATCTTATTTACAAGGGCTATTCTGTATGGCAGCCTATAGACCGAAGCGCCTCATGGGTACGTGTCAATGATGGATATCTCAACCAGTTGGATTATGATTATGAATCCAGGAGCCGCGTTCTGTCCGGTCCCGTTGCTGATGAGTTCAGTTATTCTTATAATTATCCGTTCTCATCTTATGTATACAGTACAGGCGGCGATTTCCAGGACGTAAGCATACAGCCCAATGCCCAGATTCCTGAAAACAATTATTTCCAGATTAACGGGCATCCTGTAATTTGTTATGTCCATGACAACAGACGTTTCTATACATCAGGAACATACTCTCAGCCTTGGAATATTGATACTCAGGATATTGAGAGTATCCTGATCTTTGATGACCTGCACAGTACATCTGAAGTAGGTGATTACGCACCGGATTATTATAGTTTCCTTAAGAGTAACAGAGCGGTTCCTACCCTTATCGCCAACAGTTACGGTAAGTTCAGTGACCGTATGGTCCTGATGGACATTAAGCTTAAGGACAACCATCAGATGACAAACAACAGTGACAGGTCTAATTTGGGCAAGCGTGTGACCACCCTTGAGGGTTACACCCGTTCACATACGTTCTATGCTCCAGAGTATCCAGATGGAGCAGTTCAGGGTGATGTTGACTACCGCCGCACGCTATATTGGAATCCCAATGTGGTTACTGATGAGAACGGCCATGCCGAGATTGAATTCTATAACAACTCATATAGCACCAAGTTCAACGTAAGCGGAGCCGGCATCACCACTTCCGGAATGCCTTACGTTTTGGACAAAGATTTCTGAGCAATTGCAGAAAAATAAGTACCTTTGCACCCAATTTGGATAAAGAGGTATTATTCTATGGAATTAGCAAGCAAATACAACCCCGCCGATGTGGAGGGAAAGTGGTACAAGTATTGGGAGGATGGCAAGTTTTTCCACTCAGAGCCGGACGGCCGTGAGCCTTACACTATCGTCATTCCGCCACCAAACGTGACCGGTGTTCTGCATATGGGACATATGCTTAACAACACCATTCAGGATATCCTGGTGCGCCGTGCCCGCATGATGGGCAAGAACGCTCTTTGGGTGCCTGGAACTGACCACGCATCAATAGCAACTGAGGCCAAGGTTGTTGCCAAGCTTGCAGCCCAGGGAATTAAGAAGACAGACCTTACCCGTGAGGAGTTCCTGGGGCACGCATGGGAGTGGAAAGAGGAGCACGGAGGCATTATCCTCAAGCAGTTGCGCCGTCTGGGTTGCAGCTGTGACTGGGACCGCACCGCATTCACCATGGATGACCTGCGCTCTGAGAGCGTAATCAAGGTGTTCGTTGACCTCTACAACAAGGGCCTTATCTACCGCGGCGTACGTATGGTAAACTGGGATCCCAAGGCTCAGACCGCTCTGAGTGATGAGGAGGTGGTTTACAAGGAGGAGCACAGCAAGCTGTACTACCTGAAGTACTACGTTGCTGACCAGGAGACTGTTAAGCCTACCGGTGCTGAGGGTGAGATCGTACACAAGGATGCCAAGGGCTACTATGCAGTGGTTGCCACCACACGTCCCGAGACCATAATGGGTGATACCGCAATGTGCATCAACCCCGCCGATCCCAAGAACGGCTGGCTGAAGGGTCACAAGGTAATAGTTCCCCTGGTGAACCGCGTAATACCTGTAATCGAGGATGATTATGTTGACATTGAGTTCGGTACCGGTTGCTTGAAGGTTACCCCTGCTCATGATGTCAATGACTATATGCTGGGTGAGAAGTACAACCTGGAGACCATCGATATCTTCAATGACAACGGTACACTGAGCGAGAAGGCCGGCCTTTACATCGGCATGGACCGTTTTGCCGTAAAGAAGCAGATTGCCGTTGACCTGGAGGCTGCAGGCCTGCTGGAGAAGATGGAGGATTACACCAACAAGGTTGGCTACAGCGAGCGTAACCCGGACACCGTAATTGAGCCCAAGCTCTCAATGCAGTGGTTCCTCAAGATGCAGCACTTTGCCGATATGGCTCTGCCTCCTGTAATGAACGATGAACTCAAGTTCTATCCGCCCAAGTATAAGAACACATACCGCAACTGGCTGGAGAACATCAAGGACTGGTGCATAAGCCGTCAGCTCTGGTGGGGTCACAGAATTCCCGCTTACTTCATGCCCAAGGGCGGATTCGTAGTAGCCGAGACAATTGAGAAGGCAGTTGAGCTGGCACGCGCCAAGAGCGGAGACAACAGCCTTACAGCTGCTGACCTGCGTCAGGACGAGGATGTGCTGGATACATGGTTTAGCTCATGGCTCTGGCCTATCAGCCTCTTTGACGGCATCAACAACCCCGACAACAAGGAGATCAACTACTACTATCCCACAAACGATCTGGTAACCGGTCCGGATATCATCTTCTTCTGGGTGGCACGTATGATTATGTCAGGTTATGAGTACCGCAAGGATATGCCGTTCAAGAACGTATACTTTACCGGTATCGTTCGTGACAAGCTGGGCCGCAAGATGAGTAAGTCACTCGGTAACTCTCCTGATCCGATAGGCCTGATTGAGAAGTACGGCGCCGACGGTGTTCGTATGGGACTTATGCTCTCTGCTCCTGCCGGCAATGACATTCCGTTTGATGAGGCTATATGCGAGCAGGGCCGTAACTTCAACAATAAGATTTGGAACGCATACCGTCTTACCCAGACCTGGAACGTTGCTGATATTGAGCAGCCCGAGAGCTCAAAGATTGCAGTGGACTGGTTCCGCAGCAAGCTGAACAGCACTGCTGCCGAAATGGATGACCTGATGTCAAAGTACCGCATCAGTGAGGCCCTGATGGCTGTCTATAAGCTGTTCTGGGATGAGTTCGCAAGCTGGTATCTGGAGATAATCAAGCCTGTCTATGGACAGCCCATAGATTCCAAGACATATAACGCAACACTTGAGCTCTTTGAGCAGTTGCTTATGCTGCTGCACCCCTTCATGCCGTTCATCACTGAGGAACTCTGGCAGGCCGTACGCGAGCGCAAGGCTGGTGAGAGCATCATGAACCAGAGCATAGTTGACCTGGTTAAAGGTAAGGCCGATGCCAAGCTGCTTGCCCAGTTTGAGGATGCCAAGCAGGTTGTGACTGAGGTACGTTCAGTACGCAAGGCCAAGAACATCGGACCGCGTGAGCCGCTTACCGTTGAGGCTGTGGGCGCCAACCCGTTGGCTGCTCTTAACAGCGTGATACTCAAGATGGCAGGACTGGAGGAGATTACAGTTGCTGCTGCCAAGAGTGAGGGTACAGCCGCATTCATGGTGGGAACCCAGGAGTATGCAGTACGTCTGGGCGGACTCATCGACGTAGAGGCTGAAATAAAGAAGATGGAGGCTGAGCTGCAGCATCTGGAGGGATTCCTGAAGGGTGTGAACGCCAAACTTTCAAATGAAAACTTTGTGGCACACGCACCTGCCGCCGTTGTGGAGAACGAGCGTAAAAAGCAGGCCGATGCCACTCAGAAGATTGCAACATTAAAGGAGAGCATCGCAGCTCTTAAGAAATAATGGACGAAGCAAAGAAATCAGGAAAGGCTGGGCTGGTCATTGCTATTGTGGCGATTGTACTGCTCATAGGTGTTGCCGTATATCTTTCGTTGCAACTAAATAAGAGTCAAACAGAGATCAGTGAGATGACTGAGCTGTTTGAACTGGAAAAGGAGGAGATGGAGAATGAGTACTCCGGATATGCGGTTCAGTATGATGAGATGAAAGTTCATCTCTCAAATGATTCTCTTATACGCCAATTGGACAAGGAAAAACAGCGCACCCAGCAACTGTTGGAACAACTTCGTCAGACAGAGGTTACCAATGCAGCAAAGATTAGGGAATTGAAAAAAGAGCTTGCTACTGTGCGTGAAGTAATGCGTTCTTATGTAAGACAGATTGATTCTCTTGATCAGGTAAACAAACAGCTTGCACAGGAGAATACGCGCGTAAAACAGCAGTATCAGGAGCAGTCTAAGGTTGTTGACATATTGACTGTTGAGAAGCAGAAGGCAGAGGAAAAGGTTGCTTTGGCATCTCAGCTTGATGCTGCCGCAATTACAATCTCCACCCGTAATAAACGCGGTAAGGAGGAGAAGAAGGTAAAGAACGTCACTCAATTTGTTGTGAATTTCACTATCGTCAAAAACATAACCGTTCAGACGGGCGAGAAAATAGTTTATCTGCGTCTTACAAAACCGGACGGTACACCTCTCCAGAAGAGTTCAAGTGATACTTTCAGTTATGAGAATGTAGAGTTGGAGTACTCTGCCAAGAAGTACATTGAATACACCGGCGAGCAGCAGGAGGTTACAATGTATTGGGACGTAGAGGAGTATCTGAGTGCTGGTACTTATGATGCCTATCTGTTTGTGGATGGCGTGATGATAGGTGAGCAGAGCGTTACACTTAACTGATAAACCCATAGAATGAGTTCATTCCGCGAGCTTGGCGTATCCGAGAGGATACTCAAGGCAATTGAGGAACTTGGATTTGAGCGGCCCATGCCGGTCCAGGAGGCTGTGATTCCCTATCTTCTGGAAGAGGGTAGCGGTGATGTTGTGGCTTTGGCCCAGACCGGTACCGGTAAGACGGCCGCATACGGAATTCCTGTAATCCAGCAGACTGATGTGGACAGCTCAGAGGCTCAGTTCCTTATTCTAAGCCCTACACGTGAACTTTGCGTACAGATTGCCAGTGACCTGGCCGATTTCTCACATTATATAGAGGGCCTGCATGTAATTCCCATGTACGGAGGTTCATCGATCGAGAACCAGATACGCAACTTCAAGCGTGGAGCACACGTGATTGTAGCTACTCCCGGCCGCTTGATTGACCTTATGGAGCGCGGTGTGGTAAGTCTTGACACAATCCGTACCGTCATACTTGATGAGGCCGATGAGATGCTCAACATGGGCTTCTCTGAAGACCTTGAGAAGATCCTGTCATCTGTGCCCGTAGAGCGTAAGATGCTTATGTTCTCGGCCACCATGAGCAAGGAGATTCAGGCAATATCGCAAAAGTATCTGAATAATGCGCGTGAGATTGTGATTGGCACGCGCAATGAGGGTGCTGAGAATGTGGAGCATGTCTATTACATGGTTCATGCCAAGGATAAATATCTGGCTCTTAAACGCATCGTTGACTACTACCCGTCCATATATGCAATCATATTTTGCCGTACCCGCTTGGAGACGCAGGAGATTGCCGACAAACTTATGCAGGACGGTTACAATGCTGATTCACTGCACGGAGACCTGTCACAGGCCCAGCGTGATCTTACCATGAACAAGTTCCGCAAGCATCAGCTACAGCTTCTGGTGGCAACCGATGTGGCTGCACGCGGACTTGATGTGGACAATCTGACTCACGTAATTAACTTTGGCTTGCCTGACGACATTGAGAACTATACCCATCGCAGCGGCCGTACGGGGCGTGCCGGAAAGAAAGGCGTGTCTATATCGATCGTAAACCTGCGCGAGAAGGGTAAGATACGTTTCATTGAGAAGGCCATAGGCAAGACATTCGTGCAAGGCACAATGCCTACGGGTACTCAGATATGTGAGAAACAGCTCTACAAGGTGATTGATGACCTGGAGCGCATTCAGGTAAATGAGGAGCAGATTGAGAAGTTCCTTCCTGAGATATTCCGCCGTCTGGACTGGATGGACAAGAACGATATCATCAAGCGTATCGTAACCCGTGAGTTCGGCCGTTTTGTGCGTTATTATCAGGATGCTCCTGAACTTGAGGAGGTAACCCGTAAGGATGCTGATGATGAAAAGCGCAAGAAGAAAGACCGTCGCCGTGCTCAGAAGGGTTACACCCGTTTCTTTATAAATATAGGCAAGAAGGATCATGTTCAGCCGGTACACATCATAGAGATGCTTAACCGCAACGTGGCTGGACGCGTGGATGTGGGCCGCATAGACCTTATGCAGAGTTTCTCATTCTTTGAGTGCCCTGAGGAATATACTGAGGAGATACTCACAGGAATGGACGGTGTAAACTACAAGGGCCGTCAGGTTCACGTAGAGGTGGCAGAGACTCGCTCAGAGGGTGACTCAGTTCAGGAAGAGCGTACGGTAAGAGAACGCAAGCCCGGCCGTGATGAGAAACCAAAGCGTGAAGATAAACCTCGCAGAGAAGAAAAGCCAAAGCGCGAGGAGAAGAAGCCCCGCCGTGAGGAGAAGAAATCCGGTAAGATAGAGCGTCACAGCGCTCAGCGTGCCCCCAAGGTACAGATTGCACAGGATGATGATTTTTGGCGTGATTTTGAAAACGAGGATTGGCACCAGTTCTTCCGCAGCGATAACGGCAAACCTCGCCGTGGTGCTGGCCGCGCAGAGAACAAATCATCCAAGCGCAAGGAAAAGCCATCGGCCCGCAAGGAAAAGAAAGTTAACGGCCGCAAAGCATCCCGCACCGTCACAGCAAAGCCCAAGCGCTCACGCAGATAAAAAAAGTACAAAGGGGGCAGACTCCAAATTGTACTTTTTTTGGTCATATTGGTGGCACGATTCAATGTAATCGTGTTACTTTTTGTTTTATCTTTGCGCAAACACTTAATCAATTATGAACCGAATAACCTTATTATTAGCTTCAGCATTCATTTTCAACATTGCTAATGCAACAGAGTCAAATGACACTCTCAAATCAGGAACAATCCAAGAGGTAGTTATAACAGGTACACGTGCTGCAACTGATGTCAGGCAACTGTCACAGACGGTAAACGTCATTGACCGCCATGCAATAGAGGAAAGCAACCGTTCTTCATTGTTGCCGTTGCTTACCGAGCAGGTTCCGGGGCTCTTTATTACCCAACGCGGATATGCCGGCTACGGAGTATCTGGTGGCGCTGCCGGCAACATAACCATGCGCGGTATGTCCGGAAGTGCAGCACGTATGATTGTACTCATTGACGGTCATCCCAACTATGCTGGAATCTACGGACACCCCATTGCCGATTCTTATCAATCCCTGATGACTGACCGCGTTGAGGTTCTTCGCGGTCCGGCATCACTCCTTTACGGATCAGGCGCAATGGCCGGTGTTATTAACATAGTAACACGCAAGCAACACGAGGATGGTTCACACACCAACATTCATTTAGGTGCGGGTTCATTCGGCACGGTTGAAACAGAACTCTCAAACACATCACGTTTTGGTAAATTCAGCACTGTTGCTTCAGGTTCATACAGCCGTTCAGATGGCCATCGTGACAATTTGAACTTTGAGCAGTACGGCGGCTATGCCAAACTGGGATACGATATATCCAGGAACTGGAACGCATCAGCCAATGTTGATGTAACCCGTTTTGTCGCTTCACAGCCCGGCCCGGAAATCGCCCCGTTAACCGATGCAGACCAGAAGATAACCCGCGGTACTACCGCACTGTTCATTGAGAACAATTATGCCCGCACATCAGGTGCTGTAAGCGTATTTTACAGTTGGGGTGAGCACTGGATCAATGATGGTTATGCAGCAGGAGCTTCACCCAAACAGTTTCGTTTTATCTCTTTTGATGAGATGATGGGTGCATCAGCCTGGCAGAGTGTAAACCTGTTTGAAGGCAACCGTCTGACTGTAGGTGTGGATTATTACCGCTATGGCGGCGCTGCCAATAATCATTATGTTGATGGTGAAAAGAAGGGAACTGATGAGTCACAGGTTAAAAAGTCTGAGGATGAACTTGCAGGATACATAGAGATGCGCCAGATGATTGGTTCATGGCTTACTCTTAATGCCGGATTGCGTGCCGACCATCATTTTACCGTAGGAACAGAACTTGTACCTCAGTTCGGTGCAGCATTTCATCTGCCTGCTGGTATGGAGGTCAAGCTTTCCGCTGGAAAGGGATTCCGTTATCCTATCATCAGGGAAATGTACATGTATCCGCCACAGAACCCGAACCTGAAGCCGGAATCACTTTGGAATTATGAACTTGCATTCTCTCAAAGCCTCATGAACGGCCGTCTGAATTATGGCATCAACCTGTTCAAGATGGATGTAGAGAATATTATCCTTACATTGCCCAATCCGAATGGAGCAAGCAAACTGAATCAGAACAGCGGTGAACTGAAGAACAAAGGCGTTGAGATTCAGGCTTCATACCTTGTTTCAAAGAGTTTTGCCTTGAACGGCAGCTACAGCTTACTTAAAATGGAGACTCCTGTAATTGGCGCTCCGGAGCACAAGGCGTATCTGGGTGGTTCATTCAGCAAGAAAGGCTGGCATGCAAGCACAGGTCTGCAGTATATCAACAGCCTGTATTCAGCTGTAGGTCCTGATAAGAAAGAAGACTTCTTGCTTTGGAACGCCCGCGTGTCATATCAGTTATCAGATATGCTCCAGCTTTGGATAAATGGAGACAACCTGCTTAATACAAAATATCAGATTAACGACGGATACCCAATGCCCGGTATTGCCTTTATGGGAGGTATCAACCTGTCATTCTGATCATTCTGCGCGGCTCATCAGGAGCTTGCCGTGACGGATGCCTTTTATAGAGGTCATTTCATCGGCCAGGGCGGTAAGATGACGTGCCTGGCCCATCACGGTGCATACATGCAGGCAGGTGCCCTCATTGATGTAATGCTGTGATGAAGACAGTATGAGGTCCTGATGTTTGATCTGAATATCTGATATCCTGGCGCAGATATCGGAGCGTTGCTGGTCATATATTATAAATATGGTGCCGGCCACTATGTGGTTGCATTGCCACTTCTTCTCAGCCAGGTTCTTTTCAATCAGGAACCTGATTGCTTGAGAGCGGTTGCTGAAACCGTCCTCCTTTACAAGTGAATCAAGTGATTCCAACAGTTCGTCCTCCAGTGAAACTCCAAATCTCTTCAATCCCATATTGCAAACATAATAATTTTCTCTGATGCACAGAACTTTTTGAGGTATCGGTATCAGAGTTTTGCGTAATTCCAGATGCTGATACCTCAAAAAGTGTTCCGGATTTATGTGGTAAAATGTGACAATCGCTTCTCTGATATATCCTGTCGGGGCTGTTGAAAACTTCTTCGGAATAAGGGCTTCGAAGTTATCAACAGACCGTATCAAGTGATTGTTTTTATTATAACTTTGTCTGCGTTGTCACCCTGCTGCTAGCAAGGACTATTGAAACGATTACTTTTATTCTTTTATGGAAACATATATTGTGAAACGTGATGGTAAACACGAGGTGTTTACCATAGACAAGATTAAGGCCGCAATATCCAAATCATTCCTGGCCTCAGGGGCATTTGCCACAGAGGAGGTTATGACCGGCATTCTGAGCCATCTGAACATTCAGAGCGGCATCAGTGTCGAGGAGATCCAGAACCAGGTTGAGGTGGCTCTGATGGCCGAGGGCTATTATCAGGTTGCCAAGACGTACATGCTGTACCGCAACCGTCACGCTGAGGACCGCGAGACAAAATCCAAGCTGGAGTTCCTTATGGGTTATTGTCAGGCTGCGAACGCTGCTGAGGGCAGTAAGTTCGATGCCAATGCTAATGTTGAGAATAAGAACATTGCAACTCTTATTGGTGAGTTGCCTAAAAAGGGCTTTATCCGTTTGAACCGTCGTATGCTGTGCGACCGCATACGTACCATGTTCGGCAAGGAAGTTGCTGACAAGTACATCAGCCTGTTGCACCAGCACTTTATATATAAGAATGATGAGACCAACCTGGCTAACTATTGCGCCAGTATTACCATGTATCCGTGGCTGCTCGGTGGCACCAAGTCTATAGGCGGTAACGCTACCCAGCCTACCAATCTCAAGGCTTTCTGCGGCGGCTTTATCAACATGGTATTCATGGTATCATCAATGCTTTCAGGCGCATGCGCTACTCCTGAGTTCCTTATGTACATGAACTATTTCATTGAGAAGGAGTACGGTGAGGATTACTACAAGCGTGCCGATGAGATTGTTGACCTGAGCATAAAGAAACGTTCTATAGACAAAGTCATTACTGACTATTTCCAGCAGGTGGTTTACTCAATCAACCAGCCTACCGGTGCACGTAACTTCCAGTCAGTGTTCTGGAATATAAGCTACTATGACCGCTACTACTTTGAGTCACTGTTCGGTGAGTTCCGTTTCCCCGATGGCGAGAAACCTCACTGGGAGTCTCTCTCATGGTTGCAGAAGCGTTTCATGAAGTGGTTCAACCAGGAGCGTCTGCGCTGCGTGCTCACATTCCCTGTTGAGACCATGGCTCTGCTTACTGAGAACGGTGATGTTAAGGATAAGGAGTATGGTGATTTCACTGCCGAAATGTATGCTGAGGGCCACTCATTCTTTACCTATGTAAGTGACAATGCTGATTCTCTGTCAAGCTGCTGCCGTCTGCGTAACCAGATTACCGATAACGGATTCTCATACACACTTGGTGCCGGTGGCGTAAGTACAGGTTCCAAGAGTGTGCTTACCATCAACCTAAACCGCTGCGTACAGTATGCTTCACGTATGGGTATTCCTTATCAGAAGTATATAGAGGAGGTTGTTGACCTGATGCACAAGGTTCAGCTGGCTTATAACGAGAACCTCAAGGAGCTTCAGAGCAAGGGTATGCTGCCTCTGTTTGATTCAGGTTACATCAACATAGGCCGTCAGTATCTGACAATTGGCGTTAACGGTCTGGTTGAGTCTGCAGAGTTCCTGGGCATTGAGATCAGTGACAATCCACGTTACACAGAATATGTACAGTCTGTTCTGGGTATAGTTGAGAAGCTCAACAAGCAGTACCGTTCCAAGGGTGTTATGTTCAACTGTGAAATGATACCTGCTGAGAACGTAGGTGTCAAGAACGCCAAGTGGGATAAGGAGGATGGTTATGTCGTTCCGCGTGACTGCTACAACAGCTACTTCTACAAGGTTGAGGATACTACTTTGAATGTCATCGACCGCTTCCGCCTGCACGGTGTCAAGTATATTGAGCATCTGACCGGTGGCTCGGCTCTGCACTGCAACCTTGAGGAGCATCTGTCAAAGGCTCAGTATCGCCAGTTGCTCAGAGTGGCAGCTCAGGAGGGTTGCAACTACTTCACGTTCAACATTCCTAACACCATCTGCAACGAGTGCGGAACAATTGACAAACGTTATCTTAAGGAGTGCCCGCACTGCCATTCAACCAATGTGGATTATCTGACACGTATCATTGGTTATATGAAGCGCGTGAGCAACTTCTCAGCAGCCCGTCAGGTAGAGGCTTCCAAGCGTTATTACGCTAAGGTAAAATCTGAACTTGTAGGGTGAAGATTGCTTCATACGATATAGTATTTCAGGATGTACCGGGAGAGGTTACGCTATCGCTTAACCTCTCCCAGTGTCCTAATTGCTGTCATGGATGCCACAGCCCGCAATTGCAGGAGGATATAGGTTATCCGCTTGATGATGAGATGCTGTACGGCTTGCTTGAGCGTTACGGAAGGGATGTTACCTGCGTATGCTTTATGGGTGGCGACCGTGAGCCGGATGAGGTGATGAGGCTGGCCAGGCTGGTACACAAGGAAGGTCTCAAGACAGCATGGTATTCAGGCCGTCAGGAACTCCCGGAATGCTTTGACACAGGAGCGTTGGATTTTGTTAAGGTGGGGCCTTACATTGAAAGCAAGGGGCCTCTTACCAGTCCGGATACTAACCAGCGGATGTACAGGGTTGAGAATGGTGAGATGACGGACATCACGAATGTCTTTACGAAAAAAAAGGAGTGAGTTGAGGCTCACTCCTTTTTTCATGTAATTGACTCGTGAAGTCTTTATTGTTTATCTTGTCCTTGTCGTGAAGGATTGAACTGTGGTTGCTGCGGTCTCTGTGCTCCCTGCTGGAACTGATGTCCGCGTGACTGTTGGATATCTTTCAGGATCTGGCTGTTGAACTGTTCTTCAGCGTTCTGCACCTTTAATATCTTGGAGGCAGGGAGTATCTGCTTGAATTTCTGCAGGTACTCTTTTTCAAGCTCTGCTATTTTGATGTTGACATCAGCCTGAGCATCAATAGCTTTAAGGCTTTGCTCCTCTGAAACCTGTGTGCCGGGCTCTTGGCGCATTATCCTGCGTATCTCACGGTTGAGTTCACGTTTTTTCTGCTGCAACTCGTTATATACGGGGAAGAAGGCTTCGGCCTCAGTCGGTGTTAGTTCTGCGTTCTTGGTAAAGAACTCCTGCTGCTGCTTGGCATATTCAGCGGGTGAGAACTGTCCGCTGCGATTGGGTGTGGGCTGATTCTGCTGCCTGTTCTGAAGCTGTCCCCAGCCTTGACGCTGTGGAGCGTTTGGACGCTGCATATTGGGCTGCTGATTCTGTGCTGAAACAGACAGAGTCAGCATAAGGCATATAATCGTGAGGATATGTTTCATATGCAGATCAATTACCTGATTCAACCAATGTGTAATAGAGGGTGTAGTCACTGATCATTGCTGTTTCCAGGAATGAATCAATGTACTCATCAGAGTAGATGGTGGTCTCTTCTGTCTGTGCAACCTCAACATTGTTGCGTGAAGAGATATCTACGGCAGCCTTGATGCAGAAAAATATGCCGGCAAAAGCGGCTGCTGCATAAAGGTAAGGTCTTATGCGCATCCAAGGAGTCACGGTAATCTTGGTGGAATAGACCGGCTCTTGCTCCGGAAGCGCGGCCATGATGTTCTGCGTAAGGTTATCAAAGTAACCTTCCGGAACGGTGAACGGTCTGCGTGGCTCACGCTCATCAAATTTGTATTTTCTTTCTTTTTCCATCCGTTGTTATGACTGGTTTACAGTGAAATGGTTTAATCTATGTTATTGAAATAATCTTCAATTTTCTTTACAGCGATGTGAAAAGATGCCTTGAGCGCTCCCACGCTGGTACCAAGCACCTCAGATATCTCTTCATATTTCATCTCATTGAAATACTTCATGTTGAATACCATACGCTGTTTGTCCGGCAGGGTGGCTATAGCTTCCTGCAGCTGGCGCTCGGTCAGGTCACCGTCAAAGTAGGGGTCACTCTCCAGCTGGTCAGCTATGCTGAGCTCACCTTCATCATCGGTCTCAATGGGGATGGTGGTTCTCTGCTTATTAAGGAAGGTGAGCGTCTCGTTTACAGCTATGCGGTACAGCCATGTGGATATACGTGAATAACCCATAAAGGAGTCTATGTTGGTCCAGGCCTTTATGAATGTGTTCTGGAGAATGTCATTGGCGTCATCATGTGACAGCACCATATGACGTATCTGCCAGTAAAGCTGTTCACTGAAATTGTTAACTATTGACTCAAATGCACGACGGCGGGAGATCTCATCTTCACGGAGCATCTCCAGAATCCTACGTTCATCATACGCCATCATTGCCATAGTCTTGTCAGATGCTTACAGTGAGGTTTTCTTTGGCCAGAACGGTATTTGGGAATATGGCGGCTGCTTCATTGAGCAGTATGCTTTCATCCGGATAACGGGCAGAGAAATGCCCTAAAATGAGTTTTTCTGCGCCAGCCTCAACTGCTGTCTTGGCGGCGTCAACGGTGGTACTGTGGAAATGCTTCTTAGCACGGTCTGCATCCTCAGCGGAGTAGGTGCAGTCATGATAGATGAGGTTTGCTCCTTTGATGAGCGGTATCATTGAAGGGTTGTAAGCCGTATCACAGCAATATGCATAACTGCGGCCGGGATCAGCCGGCTTGGTCAGTCTATCATGCGGAATAACTGTGCCGTCCTGAGTGATGAAATCACCTCCCTCCTTTATGCGGTTATAATCCCATTGGGGTACTCCGTAGAAATCGGCCGATGCACGGTCCAGATGGTCAGATGTGGTCTTCTCCTGGAACAGGAATCCGGCGCAGGGTACGCGGTGGCGAAGCGGGAATGCAGTCACTGTGAGTGAGCGGTCATCATAGACCACGCTTGTCTTGCCCGGATCAAACCCTTGGAACTCTACCTGGAACTCCAGGTCGCGGCAGTAAAAGGCAAGCTCCTGTTCAAGCATGGGGCCAAGTTCCTGCGGAGCGTGTATGAACATGGGGGCGGTGCGGCCCAGCAGTCCGAATGATGAGACCATACCCAACAGCCCGAAACAGTGGTCACCATGCAGATGGGAAATGAAGATATGGTTTATGCGTGCAAATGCCACACGTGAGCGGCGCAGCTGAATCTGCGTACCCTCACCGCAATCCACCATGAACAGCTTGCCGCGAACTTCAACAACCTGTGATGATGTGTAATGCTTGGGGCTGGGAGTTGCTGAACCGCAACCCAGTATGGTGACTTCAAACTTTTCCATATCAGCGCTTCAAAAATACAAAAAGGACCGCACATGCGCGCGGTCCTTTTATTAAATATTGTAATTACGGGAATTACTTGTTACCGCCTTCAAGCTGCTCCTTGAGAGCTGCAAGAGCGTCAATGTCACCGAGAGTGGTAGAAGCGGCCTGGTTCTGGATAACCGGCTCCTCCTTCTCCTTCTTGGCGCTGGCCTTACGTGCAGCCTTCTTCTCAGCCTTAGCCTCTGCCTTGGCGATATCCTCAAAGATACGGCTGTGTGAAAGGATGATTCTCTTTGAATCCTTGTTGAATTCAATTACCTTGAACTGGAGAGTCTCACCCTGCTGAGCCTGTGAGCCGTCCTCCTTAACAAGGTGTTTGGGAGTAGCGAAGCCCTCAACACCCTCTGCGAGTGAGATAACTGCGCCCTTGTCCATCATCTCGGTGATCTTACCCTCGTGGATAGAATCAACGGTGTAGATTGACTCATATGCATCCCAAGGATTCTCCTCAAGCTGCTTGTGACCAAGGCTGAGACGACGGTTCTCCTTGTCTATCTCAAGAACTACAACGTCAATAGGAGCACCGATGGTGGTGAATTCTGACGGATGCTTAACCTTCTTGGTCCAGCTCAGATCACTGATGTGGATCAGACCGTCAACACCCTCCTCAATTTCAACAAAGATACCGAAGTTGGTGAAGTTGCGAACGGTAGCGGTGTGCTTTGAACCGATAGGATACTTCTCCTCGATGTTCTCCCACGGATCCTGCTTGAGCTGCTTGATACCCAGAGACATCTTGCGCTCTGCGCGGTCAAGTGTCAGGATAACAGCCTCAACCTCATCGCCAACCTTGATGAAGTCCTGAGCTGAACGCAGGTGTTGGCTCCATGACATCTCTGATACGTGGATCAGACCCTCTACGCCCGGAGCAATCTCGATGAATGCACCGTAATCGGCCATAACGACAACCTTGCCCTTGACAACGTCGCCAACCTTGAGGTTTGCGTCAAGTGAATCCCATGGATGGGGAGTGAGCTGCTTGAGACCCAGTGCAATGCGCTTCTTCTCATCATCAAAGTCAAGAATAACGACGTTGATCTTCTGGTCAAGCTCAACGATCTCCTTAGGATCGCTTACGCGGCCCCAGCTGAGGTCTGTGATGTGGATAAGACCGTCAACACCGCCCAGGTCAATGAATACACCGTAAGAGGTGATGTTCTTAACGGTACCCTCAAGTACCTGACCCTTCTCGAGCTTGCTGATGATGTCTTTCTTCTGCTGCTCAAGCTCCTCTTCAATAAGAGCCTTATGTGAAACAACTACGTTACGGTATTCCTGGTTGATCTTGATAACCTTGAACTCCATGGTCTTGCCAACGAATACATCGTAGTCGCGGATGGGCTTGACATCAATCTGTGAGCCGGGCAGGAAGGCCTCGATGCCGAATACATCGACAATCATACCACCCTTTGTGCGGCACTTGATGTAACCCTTTACAATCTCCTGTGAATCGAGAGCCTCGTTCACGCGATCCCATGAGCGTGACTCGCGGGCTTTCTTATGTGACAGAAGCAGCTGACCCTTCTTGTCCTCTGTGTTCTCAATGTAAACTTCTACCTCGTCACCTACCTTGAGGTCGGGGTTGTAGCGGAACTCGCTGATGGGGATGATACCGTCGGACTTGTATCCGATGTTTACGATAACCTCGCGCTTGTTGATGGCTGTGACAGTACCGTTGACAACCTCGTTGTCAGCTACCTTGTTGAGAGTAGTGTCATAAGCCTGCTCGAGCTGCTCTTTTGACATGCCTGCTGCGGCACTTCCGTTTTCAAAAGCATCCCAGTCAAATTCCTGAAGGGGAGCTACATTCTTTAAATCTTCCATTAGTTAAATTTTGAAACTAAGATAAAGTTAGACAATATGTTGTAAACACATGCCAAGGCGCTTGGCGCACTTAGCGGGCGCAAAGATAGTACTTTATTATTTAAGTAAAGAGATTCAGTGATGAAAAATTTACAGGAATGTGTCAGAATCCTGTATCAAGAATGTATGGAACTCCCGAGGAGGTGATACCTGCAGCCTCAACATTGAAGTGCTTGGTAATGGAGCTGTTATAGAACTCTACCTGGGCATTGCCTATGCTGTCGGTTATAACATTGGGATTCCAATAGAGTGTGCGGCGGAAATCCACATCACCCAGCACGGGACCGTTGGGGTATTCCGGTGCATAGAAACTGTATGGACGGGAGTATCCGTCAACAGTGGTTATTCTTTTGTTTATCTTGAAAATCTCATCGCGGGTGCTCAGTTCACGTCCTTCCTTGACAAGAATATCCACAAGAAGCATTCTCTGATAGAGTGTTTCACTGCCGGTAAGATCCACCATGGTCTTGTTAAGATATTGCTGGTAGAGAGGACATTGTGTGAGAATGTTCATGAGATACATGGGGCGGTCAAATACTATGATGCTCTTTATGTCTTTTGAGTCAATTGAACTGGGGTTCTCAAAGACTCCTTGGTTCTGGAATTTCTTTGTGTCGTGAACATAGAAGAACGGGGCAAATCCGTTTATGGATTCAATACCTCCGCTGTCATCAGGAACAACCTCATATCCCTTGTCCAGCAGATAGCCCATCAGGTCAGTGGAGTAGTCGCCTTTGTCCAGGTCTATCTCCACGTCTTTTACAACATCGTAGGCGTTAAATGTGAAGTAGTCTATATACATGCGCTCCTCCTCAATGTCAACATCCGGCAGCAGCAATCCTGTACTGGTGTTGATTACGGTAGGCAGGTCATCAGGTTTCTCTTCAGTCTGTTTCTTGTTTTTGGAGGATTTGGAACCGGACTGAAGGCTGTTGAATACAAGTTCCTGAGGTTTGTATGCACGTACGGCGGGAATCATGGAGCGGTCCAGCTTGATACGTGCGCTGGTGCCTAACAGTCGTTGCTTGGTAACATGCGCATCAATGGTAAACCTTGCTTTGTCATAGAAATCAGAACCTATGTCAAAGCCGAAGTATCCTGATGAATCTGTCGTGTAGGTATATGTTTCAGACTGTGTCTTGTCCTGAGGCATGAGTGCAGCCAGCACTTCAATATCTTCAACTGGTTTCTTTCCTGATGAGTTCAGCACCCAGCCGTTCAGAGTGAGTGACTGTTCAAGACGATGTCTCTCGCGGAACTCTTTCTGTCCTGTCATGGTTTGCCAGTCATAGCGTTCCCAACCCTGTACCAGCATGAGCAGGTCAAGCGCCTCATCGCGCTCGGGGTCATCAGAGTCAAAATACCATGACGGGTTTTCTATGAAACCTTTGAGGTCAGAAGAGAGCAGCAGGGATGTCCTCAGATCATCAGTCAGGATATTGCCTTGACCGCGAATGTCACGTACGGAGAGGCAGAAACGGTCACGGAAAGGATTACCCTGGCCGTCCTTGAGCTTGAACTGAAGAAGAACTTTTTCAAACGGATTATATTCTGCCTTATCCGGGATGACCTCCAGGACAGGCTTTTTTAATTCCTGATTATGGTGATATATGGAGCGGCTGGCATAAATAGTGCCGTCTTCGTCAAAAATGTTTATACGGCAGACACCTTCAGGTATGCCTCTCATTGATATCGTTTTTTCTATTGGCTCAGAGCCTGTTTCAAAAGTGAGGAATTCAACAAGTTCACCTCTGCATGTCATTGTCATGCCAAGTGTGGATCGTTTCAAATGAGGCGTGCAGTCAATATTCAGGATAATGCTGTCTGTTCCGCATCTGTTCACCGCCAGGGCGCAGCCTGCCTGCTCAGTCTGGGGTAGAGAGAACGTACGGGAGTCCTTTCCTACGGTTATCTCCACCTGATTGCGACGGTCCTGAGGAGTGAAGGTGAACCATCCCATGCCGTCATGAACGGTAGAGAATGTGATGTCACTGTTTTCCAGTACTCCTGTGGCGTCGATGCCCAGCCCGGAATCATCGGTAACCTTGAATGCCACCCGGCAGGGTTTGCCTGCAATGATATGACCGCCTTCAGGGTAGAACGTGCAGTTTATCTTGCGCAGGTTCTCCGTCTTGGGGCGGAACTCTGATGTCTCGGATTTGCGGAGCAGAATGGTGGGGTTTTCACCGTAGTAGTTGCCCTCTTCCTTGGGCTTTTCATAAACGGCAAAAACGCGTGAGAATATGGACTCCTCACTGAAGTTCTGCATGAAACTGGTATATGCCCTGACCTCATAGAAACCGCTGGGGTAGGCCATGACGCCTCTTTTCTCACGGGCCTGGGCTGTTGAGCCGTCAAGCAGGGGCAGTGAGCCGTCAGCCTGTCCTGCCACAATCTTGAGTTTCTGCTGCTTTAACAGGACGCCTGATGGCGAAATAAGATCCACATACAGGACCTTGCTTTGAGCTCTCTGCAGATTTGATGCATTTACCACGAAAGCCTTGAACCAGATGGTCTCACCCGTATAGTATGAAGTGTTGTCAAACTGGAGATAAACCTTTTCCTGCGGGAATATGCTGTTGAACTGGTGGATGTTGCCTGCAAACTTCATCAGTGAGTCTACGCTTGATGACTGCGCATTGGATGGAATGGCCGTAAGGAAGGCTATCGATATAATCAGGAAAAATCTGGTTAGCATAGGATCAAATTTGATTGCTGCAAAATTAGCAAAAATGTGGGAAAACAAATAACTTTGTCATCCGTTATGATATACGGATTTGACAACGACAAGTATCTGCGGATACAGTCCGAACACATCAAGGAGCGCATAGCTCAGTTCGGTGATAAGCTTTATCTTGAGTTCGGAGGCAAGCTCTTCGATGACCATCACGCCAGCCGCGTACTTCCCGGTTTCCAGCCTGACAGTAAGTTGCGTATGCTCAATCAGTTGAGCGACTACGCTGAGATCATTATCGTAATCAGTGCCGTCGACATTGAGAAGAACAAGGTGCGCAGTGATCTGGGTATCACATATGATATGGACGTGCTCCGTCTGCGTGAGGAGTTCCAGTCACGTGGTCTGATGGTTGGATCAGTGGTGATAACGCACTACAACGGCCAGTCCAGTGCCGATGCTTTCCGCGAGAGGCTTAAACGCCTGGGTATCGTAACATATGTACACTACATAATAGAAGGCTATCCCAACAATGTGGCTCTGATTGATTCCGATGAGGGATTCGGCCGTAATGATTACGTTGTCACCACACGTCCCCTCGTGGTTGTTACTGCTCCCGGTCCCGGAAGCGGTAAGATGGCTGTCTGCCTGAGCCAGCTCTATCAGGAGCAGAAACACGGAGTCAAAGCCGGTTATGCCAAGTTTGAGACATTCCCCATCTGGAACCTGCCTTTGAACCATCCGGTAAACATAGCATATGAGGCTGCCACTGCCGATCTTGATGACGTGAACATGATTGACCCGTTCCATCTTGAGGCATATGGCAAGACCACAGTCAATTACAACCGCGATATAGAGATATTCCCCGTGCTGGATGCCCTGTTCAAGGGTATCTATGGCGAGAATCCGTATAAGTCACCCACCGATATGGGTGTTAATATGGCAGGTTTCTGCATAAGTGATGATGAGGTATGCTGCCGCTCTGCCAAGGATGAGGTGATACGCCGTTACTATACCGCCTTGGGCGATATGGCCAGCGGCAAGACCAATGAGGTTGAGGTGAACCGTATTGCGTTGCTCATGAACAAGGCCGGTATCACAACTGCCACACGCCGTACTACCGTAGCAGCCAAGGAGCGTCAGGAAGCTACCGGTGTTCCTGCAGCCGCGATGGAACTCAATGACGGAACAATCATCACCTCCAAGACTACACCTCTGCTTGGCCCCAGCGCTGCACTTATACTGAATGCAACCAAGCATCTGGCTGGTATTGACCATGATGTCAAGCTCATTCCCCAGAACATGATTGAACCTATCCAGAAGACCAAGGTGGATTATCTGCATGGAAACAACCCGCGTCTGCATACTGATGAGGTGCTGGTGGCTCTTTCAATACTGAGCCAGCAGGATGAGAACTGCCGCAAGGCACTTGATATGCTGCCTGAACTGCGCGGATGCCAGGTTCATTGCACAGTGCTGCTCAGTGAGGTGGACCGCAAGATTTTCCGCAAACTGGGTGTGGGCCTTACCTGTGATCCTGTCAAGAAGAAATACTTTCCAGGCGGAAAGTAAAACAGTTTATTGATGATCCGCATATCACTTTTTGATGATATGTCACTTTGCACTGAGTGTGAGGTGGAGCGGATGCTACCCTTGGTGCCGGAGCCGCGTCGCGGTAAGGCGCTCTCATTCAAACATACATTCGGACAGTTTGCATGCCTTAAGTCATATCTTATGCTTGCGGAACTTTTACGCAGTGAGTTTGGATTAGAAAAATTCAACATAGAGGCAGGGGAGCATGGAAAGCCTTTCCTTACGGCACATCCTGAAATACATTTCAGCATAAGCCATTGTCAGAAAGCTATCGCTGTGGCGGTGAGTGATAAGCCTGTAGGTATTGATGTGGAGTCATTCCGCAACTACAGTGAAGGGCTTCTTGAAAAGACCATGAATGCAGAAGAAAGGTCTGAAATCCTTTCATCCGATATACCTGCGCAGATATTCTCCATGTACTGGACCAGAAAGGAGGCTGTATTCAAGCTTCATGGTACTGGGATAACTGATAATCTTCACGGTATACTTACAGACAAAACAATGACCGACACCGTCATTAACCGTGAAAAGGGTTATGCGGCATCGGTCGCTGTATACAGTAGTGACGGCTTGTCTCAGCCTTGTTGGCTGTGATATTCTATCAGGCCACCCATAGGGCTGGCCAAAATCTTTCCTATTGTCATTCCCAGCGAATCGGCAGCCTCTTTGAGTTCATCGGCCAGGCTGTTTGCCAGTGAACCTACAAAATGAGCAGGCAACCAAGGCTTGTGGTAGTTTATCACATTCCTTGTAAAGAACTCGGTGAAGCACTGTATAATCATTTTGTGGACCTCCGGTATTTCACGTTTCTCAAGTATGAAAGGAACGAACCCTGCCAGGTAACGGTTGGCCAGAGGCTTGCGGTAAACGTTCATTATGATTGATTCCCTGTCAATTGAATAACGGTCAAGGAATTCCTTATATAGTTTATCAGGCATCTGACGCTTGAAACAACTGTTTATAAAGCAGCGTCCGAGAACGGCTCCGCTGCCTTCATCACCCAGGATATAACCTAGTGAGGGTACCTGGTCTATAATGTCCTTGCCGTTGTACAGACATGAGTTGGAGCCTGTGCCCAGAACGCATGCCACACCTTCAGACTTTCCGCAAAGGGCACGTGCGGCCCCCAGCATATCGCTGTCAACGGTAATGACTGCATTCGGAAAATAGTTCTTCAGTATGTCAGACATCAATGCACAAGTGACATGTGTGGCACAACCTGCACCATAGAAGAACAGTTCACTGACTGTGTTCCGGTCAATATGCGTTATGATAGGCAACAATTCGCCTTCAAGTATATCACGTATCTGTTCCTGGCTCTGGTGATACGGGTTTATTCCTTGTGTTTTGTAAATTGTTAAGTCCTTTTTGTTATTGAAGAATCCCCAATCTGTCTTGGTGGAGCCGCTGTCTACTGCAAGTTTCATTGTTTCTTTCCAAAGTCAGGTTCATATTTGATAAGTGCCGATACTACGCAGGTTACGGCGCAGCAGGCTATTACCCAGATAAAGAAGGTACGGTAGCCCATGTGTTCCTGGAGCATACCTGATATCATGCCCGGCAGCATCATGCCAAGTGCCATTATGCCGGTGCTTATGGCGTAGTGTGATGTCTGGTGCTCACCGCGTGCAAAATACATAAGGAACAGGGTGTAGGCGGTGAATCCGAATCCATATCCCAATTGTTCTATGAAAATGCAAGAACTTACCAAAGCCATGTTCTGTGATGGCATCCAGCTCAGATATACATATACCAGGTCGGGTATCGATATTGCGGCTACCATGTACCATATGCATTTTTTCAGACCGAATCTTGACAGAGTCAATCCGCCTAAGATACCTCCTAGCAAGAGACCTATTACTCCAAGCGTACCTTGTGCAAGGCCGACCTGGCCTGTGGTCAGTGCCAGGCCTCCGGCATCGGCCGAATCTATAAGGAATAGGGGAGATATTTTGCCTAGTTGTGCCTCAGGGAAACGGAAAAGCAGTATGAACAAAAGGGCCGGGATGATATAAGGTTTCTTGAAAAAGCTTACAAATGTCATTCCGAACTCTTTGATTATGTTGCTTCCTGATATGCCTGAGGTGCAGTCTGCTACAGGATGAGGCAGAATGTAGGAATGATAAAGCCAAAGCAGGATCATCAGTCCTCCTGCAATGAGAAAACCTAAGCTCCATGCATAGGTCATAGCATAGTCCTTGCCTGGAGCAGGTATATATCCCATCCAAACTCCCGTGTGGAATGTATTGAAATCAATGTGAGGAGGGATTATGGTGTCAAACCTTTTTTTTAGCCAGTCAACCAGCAAAAGCAGACCGCCCTGTCCGGCAATCATTGCTATGCGGTAAGCGGTGTTTCTTATGCCCACAAACAGAGACTGTTCACCTTCATCAAGTCCCAGCAGATAAAAACCGTCAATGGAGATGTCATGTGTGGCTGAACTGAATGCCAAAAGCCAGAGTATGGCCAGAGACCAGCGTACAAAACCTGATGTATTAAGGGTTAGAGCCACACCGGCCAGACCTGCTCCAAGTATAAGCTGGGTAAGCAGGAGCCACCAACGTTTGGTTTTGACCAGGTCAACAAAAGGACTCCAGAAAGGCTTGATAACCCACGGCAGATATAGCCAACTGGTGTAAAGTGCAACCTCAGTATTGCTTAGTCCCAACTGCTTGAACATGATGGTCGAAACTGTGACCACCAGTACATATGGTAACCCCTCTGCAAAATAGAGAGTGGGTACCCAAGCCCATGAAGTCTTTGTTGATGCCATTTACTTGACGGGAATGGCCTCTTTAAGTGTGTTCAGTACGTTCTGGCGATCCTCTGGCGTGGGGTTACGCTTCAGTGTAGTTCCTTCAACCAGTGTCAGGTCAGGATACTGGTCCTTGAGCTTGTTGAATGAGTTGGTCAGATTGCTGCTGCCTGATGTTGAGAATATGATCACGGTCTTGCCCTTAAGGTCATTCTGCTCTATGAATGAGTAGATGATATTGGGTGCTGCATCACCCCAGATGGGGAATCCTATGAATACTACATCGTACTTGTCAAGATTCTCAGGCTTTGCCTTAACCTCAGGACGGATAGACTTGTCGGCCATCTCCTTTACGGAACGTGACTCGCGGTTACGGAAATCAACGTCATCGCTGGTGTAGGGCTGTACACCGTCTATCTGGAACAGGTCAGCGCCGGTGTTGGCGGCCAGTTCCTGAGCCAGTGATTTGGTGGTCTCGGTTACTGAGAAATAGGTTACCAGTACTTTAGGCTGTTTTGCAGTGCATGATGCCATAATCATGGCCATCATTGCAAGAATAAAACTCTTTTTCATCTTTTGGTATGATTGTTTATGTTATACGTTCTGAAGTGCGAATATAGTTATTTTATCTGAGATAATGCTGGCGATCCGGCTCCGACAGTTTCTCAATGGCGTAACGAAGCATGGTGCGGGGCATGCTCCTGTATCGTGGCTCAAGCCACTCTTTCAGGGCCTTTTCATCACGCTTGCCGGCTTCACGCAGCAGCCAGCCTACAGCCTTGTGTATGAGGTCATGCTTATGTCCGATGAGTATTTCTGCAATGGCGTAGGTATCGGCAGTCTGTCCGTGACGTATGAACTGCATGGTGCTTACCATACCTATGCGCTGCTCCCACATGGTCTTGCCGTTACGGGCCAGGTCATAGAGCAGGGTGCGGTCCTTGTCAAGCAGCCAGGTTCCCAGGAGCGGGTAGCAGGAGAGGTCCACCAGATCCCAGTTGTTTATGCGGTCGGTGTGTGACAGGTAAAAGTCCACACACTTTTTCTGCAGTTCTGGGTCCTTCTTTGCGTGGCTGAATATTTCTACGAGGGTTAATAAGGCAGCCAGGCGTACCTCATGGTACTCATTTGTCACGCACTCCACAAGATTGTCAAAGTCAGTCTTTGGCCAGCACTCTTTTACCACACCGCGTGTTACGGGCACCTTTATTCCCAGGAACTTGTCACCGTAGCCGTACTGTCCCGGGCCGGTCTTGAAAAAGCGCATCAGACCCTCCACCTGGGTGGGGTCAGCGTGTTTATGTATCTCGTCAAGCAATATGTTCATAGGTAGTATGTTTGGATTATCTGTGAGGCACGTTCAAGTGTCTCGGGCTTACCTGCATCAACCCACTCTGATGCTTCACTCTCGGCCATCCGCAGGTTGAGTTTTGCGGCGTTGCTCACATAGAAATCAGTTATGCTGAACCTTTGCTCAGGTATGGCATCCAGCAGCGGCAGGATACTCTTGGATATTATGTGTATTCCCTGAAAGGCATAGGGAGTGAACCGCGTCTTGTCAAAGTCTTTCAGGGGTGAGCGTACATCGCCAGTCTTTTCATTGCTCCAGCCGCACAGCTTTGACTCCTGATTGAAATAGAGATAGCGCGATGTATTGCGGCGGGCGGTCAGGAGAGTGGCATCGGCCTTACTCTCCAAGTGGGTTTTGTAGAGCAGGCTTAGGTCTGTATTAGAGAAAATATCAACATTGTGCACAAGCACCGGGGCATCATCATTAAACAGATGCATGGCCTGGCGAATACCGCCGCCTGTGTCAAGCAGCAGGTTGCTCTCATCGGACAGGGTTATGTCCAGGCCAAAGTTCCTGTTATCCTTAAGGAACTTCTGGACCTTGCCGGCAAAATGGTGTATGTTTATTACAAAACGGTCAAAACCTACGGCAGAGAGATGCCGTAGCTGATGCTCCAGCATAGTGCGGCCCTCAACCTCCACAAGGGCTTTGGGGCGGTCTGAGGTAAACTCTCCAAGGCGTGTTCCTAATCCTGCTGCAAGAATGAGTGCGTTCATAGTTCCTTTTTGGTGCCCTGTTCGCGGTGTTCAAGCAGGATTGTTATGCGGTCAGCATATTTCTGCTTGAGATGTTCCGCCAGATGATTTGCACAGTATAATGAGCGGTGCTGGCCTCCGGTACAACCGAATGATACCATCAGATTGGAGAATCCGCGTTCATTGTAATTATCAACGGTAGGGTCAACCAGTCCATATACATGCTCCAGGAAATGCTGTACTTCACCCCGTTCTTCAAGGAAACTTATTACCGGCTCATCGGCACCTGTCAATTTCTTGAAGCAGTCATATTTGCCGGGATTGTGCATTCCGCGGCAGTCAAAAATGAAACCTCCGCCGTTGCCGCTGTCATCCTGCGGCAGTCCTTTGCGGTATGAGAAACTCATTACGCGTACCGTGAGTTTGGCGTTTTGCGGTGCCGGCTGCGGATTGAACTGTGGCAGTTTGGTGACTTCACGTAACAGTGCAGTAAGGTAGGGGCATCCCTCTATATCCTGAGCAACTAACTCCTTCAGGTTGTCTATGGCTGCCGGTATGCTCTGCAGGAAATGGGGCTTGCGCTCAAAGTATCCGCGGAACCCGTATGCGCCCAGCACTTGGAGGGTACGGAACAGTACAAAGTTATGCAGGCTGGCACGGAATTCCTCAGGGTTGACCTCGCGGTAGGGAGCAAGGGCATCAAGATATACCTCTGTAAGGTGCTGTTTCAACTGATGCGGATAGGCTGCCCGTGCCTGCCAAAGGAATGATGCCAGATCATATTCTATGGGGCCGCGGCGGCCTCCCTGAAAATCTATGAACCAGGGCTCTGAGTCCTTGACCATTACGTTGCGTGCCTGGAAGTCGCGGTACATGAATGTATCATAGGGTGCATCCTTGAGCAACAGCGTAGCAAACCGTTCAAAGTCATCCTCCAGACGGGCTTCATGGAACTCTATCCCTATAGCCTTAATGAAGTTATATTTGAAGTAGTTCAGGTCCCAGAATATGCTGCGTCGGTCAAAAGACTCACACGGAAAACAAACCTTGAAATCCATTCCCTTACCGCCCTCAAACTGGAATTGAGGCAGCCATTTTATGACATTCTCAAGCAGCCCGGTCTGTTCTGCTGAATAATCACCGGTTTCCCGGGCACTTTTAAGTGTATCAAACAGTGAGACATCTCCAAGGTCGTTCAACAGATAGCACATTCCGCTGTCTGATACTGCAAGGATTTCCGGTACAGGCAGTCCCTTGCTGTGCAGATGTTTTCCGATGCTCAGGAACGCCGCGTTCTCATCGGCATTGGTCCCTTCAACGCCTACTACTGTGCCGCCGTTATAAGTAAAGCGGTAGTAAATACGGTTTGATCCCGCCGCAGTGAGCCTTGTGACGCTCTCCGCCTCACATCCGGCATACTGCCTGAACAAACCTTTCAATTCCTCATTCATATTGAGACCAAAGTTACTCCATCTGCTCCTGATTTGCAAGAATCAAGGTCACATAAAAGAACCTGTTCAGTACGGAAAAACAAACGCGCCAGTTAGAGAGTAAATTTTTTCTAACTGGCGCGTAAAAAACTTAGTGTCTCAGTGACCCTGTTGATTTATGGTATGAACACCTTTATTGCCTTGCCGTCTTTGGCGCGCAGAATATTCAAACCGGGCTTGGATGATTCCATCGGCCTGCCGTTCAAGTCAAACCACATACCGTCAATGGCATTCTCACAGGCTTTGAGATTCATTACTGACGTCTCACCTACATTGAAGAATTCGTTCCAGGTATATGCTGCCTTGTATAGGTCTATGCTCATGGCAGGAACATACAGGTAACATAACTGCTTGTTCACGCCTGAGAATACTTTCTGGCCGCAGGTGGGAGGGATGTCATTGTAGCAGAATATCTTCTCCAATCCTGAACACTTCTCAAACGCACCGCTTTGCAGTGATGTTATGGCGCTGCCTATAGACAAGGCTTTCATTGTCTGGAATTCACGGAACGGCTGGGCGTTGCAAGTGTAGTCGCGTCCCAGATAGAGAGACTCCAGCGCATCGCCAGAGAATATGCTGTATCCCGCCCACTCCCAAAGCTTGAGCGGCGTCTCACCATCTGAAATAGCAACGTTCTTAAGTCCTGTAGAACTGAATGCCCATGCGCCAATAGAGTCAACGCTGGCAGGAATGGTGACTTCTGCCAGATAACGGCAATATCTGAAAGCTTCACCTCCAATCAGATTGACATTTGACGGAATGTTGATCCAAGTGAGCGTGTCGCAGTTGTAGAAGGCGTATTCACCAAGTGTCAGTACAGATTCAGGCAGAGTGATTGAATAAAGCGTGTCGCAGTCATAGAAGGCAGATTTGCCTATCTCGGTAATGTTTTCGCCAAGTTTCACTTCACGTATGCCTTTGCTTCCTCTGAACTCCTCAGATTGGATTGCAGTAACAATATCGCTTACAGTCACGCTTTTCATTGTGGTGAATCCGCGGAAAGGCCTTCCGTTACTGATGTAGTTACGTCCCAGATATACTGTCTCCAACGGTGCGCTGGCGAATATGCAGTATCCTGCCCAATCCCATAGCTTGAGAGGTTTCTCTCCATCTTCAATCCTGATGTTCCTTATTCCGGTGCTGCTGAACGCCCATGCGCCAATAGAGTCAACGCTTGCAGGAATGGATATGTTGTCCAAATATGTGCAGTACCTGAAAGCTTCACCTCCAATGAAACTGACCTGTGACGGAATGTTG
>Ga0265298_10000506_pt1 | contig 58206 bp, 50 predicted proteins | sample AusTroGonzalo_MG_3_FD_193486 | JGI IMG/M metagenome (GOLD analysis project Ga0265298, IMG submission 193486) | Bovine rumen microbial communities from tropical cattle in Woodstock, Queensland, Australia - Gonzalo_01 | ecosystem: Host-associated > Mammals > Digestive system > Stomach > Rumen ... | reverse complement strand
TTGACGAAGCCGAAGCATTGACCAGCCACATAACTTAAGTATGCTTTTGATAGATTCAACTCCAATCGAGCCATGATATGATATATAGCTGATAAAGAGTCTATATTCTGCTCTTTTAATCTAGATATATCCGATTTAATACTATCAACAAGAAATATGTTTTTGTTGAATCCGATTTCACTTGTTTTTTTCTCTATAAATCGAATGATGGTATCACATTGTTCTAAAGTTTCTGGTGAAGAAGCCCACAACCACATTCCATTATCTTGATAGTAGCCCTTTATTCCTTTTGAGAATAAGATGGTGTCCTTATCTTTAGCAAGAAGTTCGGATAAGGTTATTTTTGCAGAATCAATATTCGATGCAAATTTTTGTGCCATGACATCTTCGTTGTCACTAGCAACCATGCCTTTACAACCAATAAATGAGGTTGTAAGCAAAAAGAACACAAAACCAAAGATGGTTATTGAACGGTAACCTTGCGTACTACCTTTCCAACTTTTATGATGTAGCACCCTTTTTGAAGATTATTTAATTGTATACGCTGTGAAGAACTCTCTATTTTATGTTGTGCTACAGGACGTCCTGTTAATGAGACAATTTCCATTGTCATTCCATTTGCACCTTGAATAGTGACAGTTTTACCCTCAACAGTTATAGTCGGAGTGTTGTCATCAATCTGCTCTGCTACGCCCATCTCCATCACCATTTCCATGGCACTTGTGGGTGTTGCCGCACCAAATGATATTGCACAAATGAGTATGAGTAACTTTCTTCGCATAAGCATACTAGTATATTTATTTTGCAAATGTAGGAATTAAATCTGAAACTTCCAAGAAAAATATCGATAAATTTACTTATTCTTACTATTCTTTTTGTTGGGCTGGACTCCCTTTTTGTTTTTACTACGTCCTTTATATCTCCTTTTAGGACGTTTTTTTTCTTCAATAATCTTATATTCAGGACCTTCTCCAATTCCTTCCGGAAGTGAATTCTTTTCAATGGTTTTCTCGAGGAATTTCTCAATTTGTTGAAATTGCTTTATATCTTTTTCGTTGACAAAAGTGATTGCAACACCATCACGATCTGCACGTGCTGTTCGTCCAATACGGTGAACGTAGTCCTCTGCATCATGTGGAACATCAAAGTTGATGACTGTTCGTATGTCATCAATGTCTATACCTCGGCTTACAATATCCGTTGCAACAAGTACATCAATTTGTCCTGCCTTGAATCTATACATCACCTCATCTCGTTCGGATTGAGTGAGATCAGAATGCATAGGAGCACAGTTAATCTTCAGTTTCTGCAATGTTCTGCTTATTTCCTTTACTCTCTCTTTCTTTCCGCAGAATATAATGACACGCCTTAAGTCTCCCTGTTTGAATAATCCTTCAATAATTTTCACCTTTTGAGGGTCGTAACAAACATATGCAGATTGCTTGATTTTTTCAGCAGGCTTACTAACCTTTAGTTTAACTTCCACAGGATTTTTCAAAAGAGAAACGGCCAATTCTCGAATTTTTGCTGGCATTGTTGCAGAGAACATAATCTTTTGACATGTAGAAGGTAGCAACTTGTTTATCTGAAGAATATCATCTGAGAATCCCATGTCCAACATACGATCGGCTTCATCAAGTATAAAGAACGATGTTTTTGAAAGATCAAGATTTCCAACTTTCAGGTGGCTAAGTAGTCTTCCTGGAGTCGCAATAACGACAGGAGCACCACCTCGCAGACTTTTTATTTCCTGATCAAAGCGTGATCCGTCATTTCCACCATATACAGCAATTGATGACACATTATCAAGATAATAGCTGAACCCTTCCATGGCCTGGTCAATTTGTTGAGCCAGTTCACGTGTTGGTGACATAATAATACAATTGATGGCATCATCAGGAAATCCGCCATCATCTAACATGCTAAGTACAGGAAGGAGGTATGCTGCTGTTTTACCAGTTCCTGTTTGAGCTACGCCAAGTACATCGTGTCCATCTAGAATTTCCGGAATGCACTTCTCCTGTATAGGCGTCATCTCATCAAAATGCATGTCATAGAGTGCATCAAGAATATTGTCGTTTAAATATGTTTCTTCAAATGTCATAATCAATTAGGGGCTTGCCTATAACAATAATAGGCTATAAATGCATATAAGATATTAGGAATCCATACTGCCAGTATTGGTGGTGCACTAGCATTGATAGCAAATGTGGAGCTAACTGTTTGTAGTAGTATGTACGAGAACGACAATCCCAGTCCTATACCAAGATATAGTCCCATTCCACCTTTGCGTTTTCTTGACGACAGCGATGCTCCAATGATTGTGAGGATGAATGATGCAAATGAAGTAGCTATTCGCTTGTGATATTCTACTTCATATTGAACCACATTGACAGAGCCTCGTTCTTGTTGTTTATTAATATATCGATTGAGTTCCGGAGATGTGAATGTTTCCTGTTGGCCTTTCGAATAAACCAAGTCCATAGGTTCCATGATGATCGTGGTGTCCATTTCAGTCCCCGTAGTGATGTGCTCGCGAAGTCCTTTGAGTGTTCTTATTTTGTAATTGATGGCCTTCCACTGATAGCGTGAGTCACTGATGGTGTCATACTGGATGACATTTGCAGTCATATGACTCACCAGTTTTTTATCTTCAAATTTGTCCAACGTAAAGCCGTAACCACGCTTGCTTATGTTGTCATACGACTGCATGAAAGCAATGACGCCAGGGCCAACTTGTAGCTGTACGTTTACTGCAGAGGTATTCTTGCGCTTGTTTTTATATTGAGTCTCAAAGTCTTGTCTGATAACGTTACCTTTGGGTATGAGGAAAGCTGACAAGTAGAAATTAAGCCCAGCAATGATAGCAGCAGATATCATGTACGGGCGTAATAGTCTTTTAAAACTTGTACCTGAAGCCAACATGGCAATAATCTCAGAGTTGCTGGCTAGTTTAGAAGTGAAGAAGATGACTGCAATAAATACAAATAGCGGAGAGAACAGACTTGCATAATAGGGGATGAAGTTGGCATAATAGTCAAAGATAATCGCTTTCCATGGTGCATGATTGTTTGAGAACTTTGCCAGGTTCTCATTGAAATCAAACACAATAGAGATAGATATAATCAAGAAGATAGAATAGATATATGTTCCGATAAACTTCGAGATTATATATCTATCAATTCGTGTTAGAAGAGACTTGAATGGATTGTATATCTTCAACTTACGTATCCTCATACTCTGCGGCCTAAATTATCAATTACAGAACGTTTCCACATTGTAAAGTCGCCTTGCTCAATATGCTGTCTAGCATCCGTGACCAGTCGTAGATAAAATGCCAGATTGTGAATGGAAGCTATTTGCATAGCTAAAAGTTCCTGAGCTTTAAATAGATGATGCAAATAGGCTTTGGTATGAAGACGGTCAATGTCGCAACCATCAGGGTCAATAGGAGAGAAGTCCTGTTCCCATTTCTTATTGCGTATATTAATAGTGCCTTCATAGGTGAACAGCATTGCATTGCGACCATTTCGTGTTGGCATCACGCAATCGAACATGTCAACACCGCGTTCAATGCCTTCCAATATATTCTGAGGTGTTCCCACACCCATCAGATAGCGTGGCTTATCTTTGGGAAGGATAGCATTCACAATCTCAATCATGTCATACATGACCTCTGTTGGTTCTCCCACAGCTAGACCACCAATAGCATTTCCGTCTGCACCTTTGTCAGCCACGTGCTTGGCAGCTTCTTGACGAAGTTCCTTAAATGTGCAACCTTGAACAATGGGGAACAAGCTTTGATGATGACCATAGATAGGTTCTGTCTCATTGAAGCGCTTAAAACAGCGATCTAACCAGCGCTGGGTCAATCCCAAACTTTTCTTTGCGTATTGGTAATCGCTTTGTCCTGGAGGACACTCATCAAAAGCCATCATGATGTCAGCACCAATGATGCGCTCGGTGTCCATGACGTTTTCTGGCGTAAAGAAATGTTTGGAACCATCGATATGAGAACGAAACTCGCAACCTTCTTCACGCAGTTTGCGGATGCCTGTCAGAGAGAACACCTGGAATCCACCAGAGTCTGTCAGGATAGGGCGGTCCCACGTATTGAATTTATGAAGTCCACCAGCTTTTCTTAGAGTATCTAATCCAGGACGAAGGTATAAATGATAGGTGTTGCCCAGAATTATCTGCGCTTTCACCTGATCACGTAACTCTGAGAAATGAACACCTTTTACGCTTCCACAGGTTCCTACGGGCATGAATATAGGCGTCTTTATCTGTCCGTGATCTGTAGTAATCACGCCAGCACGTGCATCACTATACGGATCTGTATGTTGCAGTTCAAATGTCATGATTACTTATCTTTATTCTTTTCTTTTTCTTCTTCAATGTTGAACGTAAGAGGATGATCAACAACTTCGTCAGTCAAAGCGAACTTCCATACATCCTGTACATTCTCTACATAGTGGAAACTAACTCCCTTCAAGTAGATCTCTGGAATGTCCAATATGTCTTTCTCGTTTTCTTTACACATTACGATATCCGTAATACCAGCACGCTTTGCAGCCAGGATTTTTTCCTTAATGCCACCTACAGGCAATACCTTGCCTCGAAGTGTGATTTCACCAGTCATTGCTGTATTCTTGCGTACTTTGCGCTGAGTCAAAGCAGAAGCTATAGATGTAGCGATAGTAATACCAGCTGATGGTCCGTCTTTTGGTGTTGCACCTTCTGGGACATGAATATGGATGTTCCAATTATCAAAGATGCGATAGTCTATATTGAGTGTGTCAGCATGTGCCTTTACATATTCCAATGCCAGTACAGCCGATTCCTTCATAACGTCACCCAGATTACCAGTAAGTGTCAACTTCGATCCTTTGCCTTTGCTGAGCGAAGTTTCAATGAAAAGAATCTCACCACCAACACTGGTCCAAGCCAAGCCGGTAACGACACCAGCATAGTCATTGCCCTGATAGATGTCACGATAGAAAGGTGGTTTTCCCAAAAGATCTTCCAGCGAATCAGGTGTGATTTTCCAGTTTTGCTCAGCATTTCCCATCTGGAGTTTGAAAGCCAATTTGCGCATTGCTTTATTGATTTGCTTCTCCAACTGGCGAACACCGCTTTCGCGCGTATATTGCTCAATAATCTTCTCAATGGCAGCCTTGTTGAACTTGGGCTTCTCAGGCAGGGTCTTCAATCCATTATTTTCAAGTTCTCGAGGAATCAAGTGTCTCTTTGCTATTTCTATTTTTTCCTCTGTGATATAGCCACTTACCTCAATGATTTCCATACGATCCAGAAGCGGACGGGGAATTGTACTTAGGTTGTTGGCAGTTGCGATGAACAATACCTTTGAGAGGTCATAGTCCACATCAAGGAAGTTATCATGGAACGCTGTATTCTGCTCTGGATCGAGTACCTCGAGTAGGGCAGAAGCAGGGTCTCCGTTGATAGTATTCTGAGTCACCTTGTCTATCTCGTCAAGTATGAATACGGGGTTTGAGCTGCCTGCCTTCTGGATGCTCTTAATGATTCGTCCAGGCATAGCTCCCACGTAGGTTCTACGATGACCTCTGATTTCTGCTTCATCATGAAGACCACCAAGGGATACTCGTACATATTTGCGCTTCATAGCTTCGGCGATCGATTTTCCCAAAGAAGTCTTACCAACACCCGGAGGGCCATAAAGACACAGAATGGGAGACTTTAAATCACCACGAAGGGATAGTACTGCCATATATTCAAGAATGCGCTCCTTAACCTTTTCCATACCATAGTGGTCATGATCCAGGATTTTATGCGCACGCTGAAGGTTCAGGTCGTCTTCTGTATATTCTCCCCAAGGCAGCGAAACGAAGGTTTGCAGGTAGTTCATTTGAACATTATAGTCTGGACTTTGTGTAGAAAGAGTGTCCAGTTTGCTCAGTTCCTTGTTGAATACCTTTTGTACTTCCTCCGACCATTTCTTTTTCTTTGCCTTCTTGATGAGCTCACTCTTCTCTGGAGATTGCTCATTACCCATTTCTGCCTGAAGGTTTTTGATCTGCTGCTGTAAGAAGTAGTTCTTTTGCTGCTCATCCAAATCCTCGCGAGTCTTATTCCTGATGTCAGCTTTCAGATTTTGCAGATTAATCTCTCTGTTTAAAGCTTTCATGGTGCCAAACAGACGTTCCTTCATTGACTCTACTTGCAGAAGATTCATTTTCTCCTTGGTACTAAACGGCATGTTTGTGCAAATGAAGTTCAGGGCCATTACATCATTTCGGATATTCTGTATGGCAAAGGTGATATCATCGGGCAACTCATCCGTTACGGAGATATATTCGCTCGTCATTTTTCGCAGATCATCTATAGCGGTCTTCCACTCGCGATCATTCTTTTCTGGTTGAATTTCGGGAGCTTGCTTTGTATAACCGATTAGGAATGGAGTCTCTTTGATAATGTCATAAAGTCTCATACGACCTAAACCTTGCATGATAACCGTAACAGAACCATTAGGCAAGGTTAGCTGCTTAACCACTCTTGCGTATACTCCGTATTCGTATAAGTCCTCTAATGCAGGCTCTTCAATTTCTGGGTCGCGTTGACTTACGATGCCGATAATTCCTTTCGTCTTTTCTGCTTTCTTAACCAATTTCAAGCTTGCATCTCTTCCAATGAGGATTGGAGACACGATACCTGGGAACAATACCATGTTCCTTACGGCAAGAATAGGCACTTCGTTGGGTGTCTCAACATTTAATATGTCCATGAAGTCCCCGTCTATATCTGCAATCATAGAAAAGGGCTTGTTATTCTGATTTTCACTCATTTTTATTCTTATCTGTATCATTTAGTGTGCAAAGGTACTAATTTTTATTGAGATTTTATGAATGCATCATTGATTATTAACAAAAAATGTATATCTTTGCGCTGTTTATTATGGCTAACGACTTCTTTAGATTTAAACAGTTTACATTATTTCAGAGCCGATGTGCTATGAAAGTGGGTACTGATGGCACTCTCTTGGGCGCATGGGCGAGGGGAGGAAAACGCATCCTGGATATTGGTACAGGTACAGGTTTGCTTGCCCTTATGATGGCTCAGCGTTTTATTGATGCTGAAATTATTGGTATTGAAATTGACGAGGCTGCAGCCCGGCAGGCGCAGGATAATATCTCTGCATCTCCTTTTGCAGAACGCATTGTTGTCAGGTGCCAGGATTTCTGTCGGGGCGTTGACGGAAGTTTTGATGCGATAGTATCAAATCCACCTTATTTCAACGATTCTCTTGAGTGTCCAGACTCCCAAAGAACAACAGCCAGACACACGTCATCTTTATCCTATAGAGAACTGATGACAGGAGCTTTCAATCTCCTTACCGAAAAAGGACTTATTTCGATTGTTATTCCTACAGATTGTAAGTCGAAGCTTGAGTCGGAAGCTTATTTGGCAGGTTTTTTCCTATCACGTGAATGTGCTGTCAGGACATCTCAGAGAAAACCCGCGAAAAGATATTTGCTTGAGTTCTGTAAGACTGCTATTGGCTTGCAGAGAGATGAGATTGTGATTGGTTCTGAATCATATCAAGAGTTGGTAAACGATTTTTATTTATGAAAATTGCACTGTTACAATTTGATTTATGTTGGAACAACGTTAGGGCTAATATAGAAAAAGCCTTGTTCCTGATTAATAAAGTCGATGCAGACCTCTATGTTCTTCCAGAGATGTGGTCTACGGGATTTGTCATTCGTCCCCAAGGTGTTGCAGAGGAAGAATCATCCTCGGAGGCATTAAAGTGGATGAAAGATACTGCCTTTACGAAGGATTGTGCAATCAGTGGCAGTCTTGCTGTTTCCGTGGAGGATGGAAGCTTCCGTAACAGACATTATTTCGTGTCGAAGAATAGTTGCACTTTTTATGATAAAAAGCATTGCTTTACCCTTGGAAAAGAGCACCTTTTCTACCAGAAAGGCGATACTTCTCTCGTTGTAAGCTATAAAGGTGTTCGTTTCCTACTTCAAACGTGCTATGATCTTCGTTTTCCATGCTTCTCGCGTTATGGGCGTGCTGGCGAATATGACGCTATTATCTATGTAGCCAATTGGCCATCTTCAAGACGTCAGGCATGGGATATTCTTCTTAGAGCACGTGCTATTGAGAACCAATGTTATGTGGTGGGCGTCAATAGAGTGGGGAATGATACTACGTTGGAGTATAACGGAGGTAGTGTCATAGTTGATCCTTTAGGAAATATCCTAACTGACTGTGGAGAGAAAGAATGCGTATCTTCTGTAGATATCTCATTAGAGACGTTGCAGAAGATACGCAGTCGTTTTAAATTTCTTGATGATCGCGACAGACTATAACATATAGACTACTACTACCGCGATAGCCATTATTACAGCTATAATACATAAAGCTCGAAAAGTCCATTTCGCTATTTTCTTGCGCATTTCTATAGCCATCAGGCTTCTGCGCTTAAATTTGGTTGCTTCGTCTTCGTGTCTATGATGATGATGATGATGTGAATGGTGATTAGAATTTAACATAACTATTTAGTAATTAATTTTACATGTGTGGCAAGTCCGCTTTTCACAGGCTCCCACTGATCATATAGTGTTTTCATATAATTTATATCTACAACATTGATTTCTTCCATCTTGCGCCACTTCACACCTTGTTTATCAAGCTGGCTAATACGGTTAGCTGGTAGGTTTGTCACCTCTATACGCAGCTCGTTTTCCCCTTCTTTCAAGGTGTTCCTAGTGTCAAGTATGAATGGTACAGACCAGGCGCAACCAACAAACTGATTATTTATGTAAACTCGTGCAGACTCTCGTACGTCGCCAAGGTCAATCATCCATTTCGTTTTCAGTTGTTTTTTTGATAATTTAAATGAGGTGGTGTAAACACCTGTACCCATCAATATCTTGGTCTGTTCATCAAGTGTCTCCCATGTTAGAAGTTTATCAAGACGGAAAGACTTTTCTATGTTAGGTGTAGAGTCGATGAACGACAGGTTCCACGGACCGTCTATGGAAATAGATGAGCTTTGTTGCTTAATTGGTTCGGCGAGCTTAGTACTGCAAAGTGGATTATTGAAAGTTTGAAGTATCATTGATTCACCACTTTGCAAGCACAGGTTTATCATGCCGTCTTTTATACAGGCATCTGTGATTTCTCCATTAAGCGGATTGAACCATTTCGCATCTTTGAATGTCACCGCTAGTCTAATGTTCTTATTAATATCATTGGGCGATAGGTTGGCTATGAAGTAATGATAGCCATTAGCATTCTTGCGCCTGATAGCTTTCAGTCCGCAATCTTTCTTCATCTGCTCAGCTTTGGCGAAAAGAGCCATCTTTTCTGCATCTTCTCCATATATGACGTATGGCGACAAGCGTTCCAACTGCTCCTTTAACTCTGGCGTGATGGTTGTTCCTGTGGGAATAATAATGGCTTTATAGGAAGTTCCCGCTTCTGTGACAAGCTGTTGTCTTCTGATGTTTACCTTTGCCAATAGGCGATCGCTGATATAGTCACAGTCGTAGCCTGCATTCTCAATAGCAAGAATACTCTTGATAAACTCAGGAGCCAGTTCACCCATTGCGTGGATGGAGAATTGCATCAGTAACTTATTAGTATTCTTCTTCCACATATCTCTTATGGGCAAGTAGACAAGAAAGTCGTTGTCCGACTCTCCCCATTGCAGGAAACTCTGACATCTGGCTACATAGTCCATAAAGTAGGGAGCATCACGCCAAATACTGTTTGTTGGCGACATGTCTATAGATGCGTAGAACTTCCAGCCTGGCCACTCATCATCTTTTGGCGAATAGCATGTACCATGAAAGAACATGTGGTTCACGCCTGCGCAGAACATCAAATCGATGTCTGGCTTCAGTTGTGACAATGAAGTGCGGAAGTGTTCTGTCAACCATGTGAATGTCTCGCTTGAGGTATATGGCTTTCCACAGATATGCGCTGCAGAAGGTGCATATTTCAACATGGAGAAGTCCGAGTCATTCTTACGTGTCTTACCAGGATCTTGCCTCAATCCCTTAATACCGAAGTCCGACAACCCGAATCCTTCAATCTCAGGAATATCCACGGCAGCATAGCAATCGATGAGATTGGCAGGCGAACCGTGTGCCTGATTGCGGGTGATGGCTCCATGAGAATGAGCCCATGCAGTCCATTGTTCCGTAAAGTTCTCCAGCAAGAGGTCGCCCAAGGTCTCTCGATAGTCACTAAGTACTTTCGAGTCGTAGGCTAATAGCTCAGGCAGATGGTTTTCAAGTTTGTATCCGCGACGCTTTTCAAACTCCTGCAGAAGTGATGGTGTCCACGTGGCATCAGCCACTTCATACGAGTCATTGAAAAACGTATGAGGATATGGGGTCTTTGTCCGTTCAAAGGCTTGCTCGATATGTTTCAGATAGTTGGCCACCGCCTGACGATCGAAGTGGTCAACAACCAATCCTTCACCACCAGGAGCGGCACGCTTTACCTTCATAATGCCATATTTAACATAGATAGCGATAAGCTTAGAGTAGTTACCTTTTTCCTTGATAGTTAGCTTGTTGTCCTCAACTTGATTGGTGACATCGCATGCTTTTCCATCTGTCGCATAGAGCATAACTTTGTGAAGAAATGCATTTTTGAAATCTTTCTCTGACGGAGAAATGTCAATCACTCTTGCACCACCAATTGCCTTCTCTACAAAAACAGCTTTACAGGCCGATTCCTTTAATGGTACCCAAGGACCGCCAAAAGGCCATCCTGTACCTGTTGCCATATCAAGTTCTATGCCGTTACGCTCTGCTTGCTGACCAGTATAGCGCAACATGTCCATCCATTTGTCAGACAAATAGGGAATGTTGTTCTTCTGATTGCCCTGAACACCATAGAGTGGGGTAATCTCCACTGCTCCAATACCGTGCTTACTGTATTCTTGTAGACTCCATTTCAAGTTCTCCTTATCTACGGCAGAACCCAGCCACCACCAACGTGTGCCAGCTTTTGTCTCTGTAGTTTGCGTGGGCCAAGACTGTGCAAACAACGCAACAGAAACACAGATGAACATGATAGATGTAACCGTCTTTTTCATTAGTTTCCGTCGGGTTTAGTGAGTTCGGCATTCTTGGCAGGAACCCAGATGAATGTTTTCCAGTCGTCAGGATGTTCTGGCGTGAAGTCTTTCCAGTCAGAACGCAAGCTCTTCGCAAGGGGAAGGTTTAGAGCCTTGATGCCCATCACTACGCATTTCGCCACTTCGTAAGCGCCAAAAGTGTTGAAGTGTGTGTTGTCTGCCAATGCCTCAGGCTGATTGGGAAAAGTATTGGCTGGATAATGAACCAGCAATCTCTTGGAACCCTCAACTCCCATTGTCTCGAAGAGCGTCTTTGTCATCGCGTTCAAGTCTATGATGGGAACATTCTCCTTTTCTGCCACCATCTTCATAGCAGCAGGGAAATCGCCGTGCGTATTGCGAATGGTTTTGTTGTCTTTCTCGAAAAAACGACGTTGGGTAGGTGTGCAGAATATTATCTGTGCACCTTTCTCACGTACCTTATCTATAAATATCTTCAACTGATACTGATAGTGATACCATGCACCATCACCAGGGCGTTTCTCCTTCTCGTCGTTATGTCCAAACTCAGCAAAGACATAGTCGCCCGCTTTCAGCGTGGAAAGGATTTTGTCCAGACGATAAGAGTCGATAAATGTGCGAGCCGTAAGACCACTTTCCGCATGATTGGAAACAGCAACGCTGGCATCAAACCATCTGGTAATCATCTGTCCCCATGAAGCCCAGGGCTCGTTGTTCTGATCTACGACAGTAGAATTGCCACACAGATAGATGGTAGGCACATCCACACGTTCTATATGGATGCTTCTTACAGCAGGGTTATTGCCATTGATCTCCAGCGTCAGCTTATCGTCCCATGCTAAATAGTCTTTCTCACGTTCCTTGATCTTCACGCGTTTCTTTTCATCGATTTGCGGAGAGCGCTTGTTTACGACAAACTCTACCGTCTTTGTCTCTTTGGCCTTCGTTGTGGAAATGTGGTCCATCATCAGACGTCTGCCTTCAGCACGAAGCGTTGTATTGCTTTGTTTCTTTCCTCCAACGACAACTCTCACCAGATAGTTGCCATCAGGAACTCTCACACTAAAATAATATGGATCGGCGGGATTTTTCTTGCTAGGAGCAGGAAGAATGTCGTAGCCATATCCGTCATTACTATTATACACAGGTTGGGGCTTTGCTAAATCAAAATCGAATGATTGAGCATTTGTTGTGTTTGATGCTGTCAGAAGCATCAATGTCGAAAAGATATTCAAGTAAATTTGTTTCATTCTGCAAAGGTAGTAATATAAATCTAACTGACCAAGTCTTTAATGGCTAAAAAACAAAAAAACGATACTTATGCGTTGTAATTCTTTCTTTTTGTGTATCTTTGCAATCAATTATAATTCGGAGATATTATGAATAAGTTGAGAGCACTTGTCTTTGTGAGTCTGCTTTGTTCGCCAGTAATTATACTGGCACAGGCCAGATGGAATTCCAGATACCAGCAATACATTGACCAATATAAGGATGTTGCCATTGAGCAGATGCACAAATGGAAAATACCTGCGTCTATCACTTTGGCTCAAGGCTTGTTGGAGTCGGGTGCCGGCAATAGCACATTGGCTGTAAAGGCCAATAATCACTTCGGTATAAAGTGCCATCATTGGACAGGACCTACAATCTACAAAGACGACGATGCACGCAACGAGTGCTTCCGTGTCTATAGGAATGCTTTCGAATCTTATGAAGACCACTCAGTATTCCTCGCCACTGGTCAGCGCTATCGCAGCCTGTTCAGTCTGAAGATAACAGACTATCAGGGATGGGCTCGTGGTCTGAAGGCTGCAGGATATGCCACCAATCCTGTCTATGCTGATAAGCTGATAGAGATTATCCAGCTTTATAAGCTTTATCAGTATGATACTGCCCGCAAGTATGACAAGTTTATGACGGAACGTGTGAAGGACAAGCCCGTAGGCGGAAAACCCCTTCACCTGATTACCATATACAATAAGAACTACTATGTCATTGCACGTCGTGGTGACACCTTCCGTTCAATTGGTGAGGAAATTGGTATTTCCTACAAGAAGATAGCTCGCTATAATGAGCGCGATAAGAACGACAAGTTGAAGGAAGGTGAGATTATCTGGTTGAAGAAGAAGCAGAAGCGTGCTCCAAAGGAATACAAGAAGCGTCCTCACTACGTGAAGAATGGCGAGTCGATGTATTCTATCGCACAGACCTATGGCATTCGCTTGAAGTCTCTCTATCAGATGAACGGACTCTCGCCCGATTATAGCATCCGTGTTGGCGATGCCTTAAAGTTGAGGTAAGAGCTCAACGACATACGGTCTTTCCCAGTCTTTCAAGTGAAAGCGCTGATCATCGTATTGGAGTAAGTCCAAGTCGATGTTCACGATGCCTTGCTGCCGATCTTCGTCAGTACGACCTATCAGTTTTTCTATTGATTTAAGAAGAGCGTTGATTTCCGTATCGTCCATTGTTGTCTCAAATGCAGCCAACTGGTTTAGATACATGTCTTTACGTTTGGCATTGATGGGCTCAGTAAAGATCTCCTGAGTGTATTTTATATTAGAAAAAATCTGAGCGAGGCAGTTGCGTGCCTCGTTCAGATGATATGTTGCATCATGATTGGATGCCAGGGAAATAATGATAGAATGCATCATGCATTACTTCCTTTTGTTGATTCGCTTTGTCACCTTGTTCTTTACCTTCTCAACGTAAGCGTCGATAACAGCTACAGAAACGATGTTAACAACGTCGCGTACAGAAGCACCGAAGTCGATGAAGTGGATAGCCTTGTTCAGACCCATCTGGATGGGGCCGATAATCTCCACGTCGGGATCGAGCATTTGGAGCATCTTGTATGAGCAACGTGCTGATGTCAGGTTGGGGAATACCAGCGTATTCACATCTTTACCCTTCAGACGAGTGAATGGATACTGCTCGTCGCGCAGCTCTTTGTCAAGTGCGAAGCCAATCTGCATCTCACCATCGATAGCCAGATCGGGATACATCTCCTGCAGCTTCTCAGTAGCCAGACGTACCTTCTGAGGACCATCACTTTGCGAAGAACCGAAGTTAGAATGAGAAACCATTGAGATAACGGGCTTCTCGTTGAAGAAGCGAACAGCAGTAGACATCAGCTGAGCGATATCTACGAGAGCTTCGGTATCGGGATTCTCGTTTACCAGAGTGTCGCCGAGGTACAGCGTTCCGCGAGGAGAGTTGATGATATGCATGGTACCGAAGTGGTTGTACTCCGGGCGAATGCCAATAATCTCCTTAGCAACCTTGATGGTATTTGAATATTTGGTGTACAGACCAGTGATGAAGGCATCAGCCTCGCCAGTCTCTACCATCATCATACCGAAGTAGTTACGCTCGAACATCTTATCGTTAGCCTCCTGGAAGGTGTAACCATTACGCTGCAGCTTACCAGCCAGAATCTTGGCATAACGCTCTCTGCGCTCTTGTTCACGGGGATGACGCAGGTTCACAATCTCAATACCCTCCAGGTTCAGGTCCATATCCTTCGCCATCTTCTCGATGATTTCCTCATTACCAAGAAGGATGGGCTGACAGATACCTTCACTCTTAGCCTGTACGGCAGCTTTCAGCATGGTGGGGTGGATAGCCTCTGCAAATACCACACGCTGAGGATGAGCAGCAGCTGTTGCGTAGAGGTTCTGTGTAAGCTTGGTCTCCTGACCCAGCATCACAGACAGTGAGTTCTTGTATGCATCCCAGTCAGTAATGGTCTTGCGTGCAACACCACTTTCAATGGCAGCCTTTGCAACAGCGGCACTTACCTCTGAAATCAAACGTGGGTCAACGGGTTTGGGGATGAAGTAGTTGCGACCAAACTTCAGGTTGTTCACCTTATATACATCGTTCACCACATCAGGTACGGGCTGCTTTGCCAAGTCGGCGATAGCATGTACGGCAGCCATCTTCATCTCTTCGTTGATAGCTGTAGCATGTACGTCGAGTGCACCACGGAAGATGTAGGGGAAACCGATAACGTTGTTGATCTGGTTGGGATAGTCAGTACGACCTGTTGACATCAGGACGTCCTTTCTGGCTTCCATTGCCTCCTCGTATGTAATCTCAGGAGTGGGGTTTGCCAAAGCAAAGATAACAGGGTCTTTTGCCATTGAACGAACCATATCCTGAGAGAGCACATTACCCTTTGACAGTCCTACGAACACATCGGCACCATTGACAGCCTCTGCCAATGTATGAATGTCTGTACGATCAGTAGCGAAGAACTTCTTCTGCTCGTTCAGGTCTGTGCGCTCCTTTGAGATAACACCCTTTGAGTCGAGCATCACGATGTTCTCCTTCTGTGCGCCCAGTGCCATATATAATTTGGTACATGAGATAGCAGCAGCACCGGCACCGTTAACCACGATACGTACCTTCTTGATATCCTTACCGTTTACCTCCAGTGCATTCTTCAAACCAGCAGCAGAGATAATAGCTGTACCGTGCTGGTCGTCGTGCATCACGGGGATATCCAGTGTCTTCTTCAAGCGCTCTTCGATATAGAAGCACTCAGGTGCTTTGATATCTTCCAGGTTGATACCTCCGAAAGTGGGAGCGATACGTTCTACGGCTTCGCAGAATTTCTCAGGGTCTTTCTCATTGACCTCAATATCAAAAACGTCGATGCCTCCGTAAATCTTAAACAGCAGGCCCTTACCTTCCATAACAGGCTTGCCGCTGAGTGCGCCAATGTCTCCCAGTCCGAGGACTGCGGTGCCGTTTGAAATGACGGCAACGAGGTTGCCTTTGTCTGTGTAACGATAAGCATCATCTGGGTTTTCCTGAATCTCAAGACATGGGTAGGCTACACCAGGTGAGTAGGCGAGTGACAGGTCTGTCTGGGTGCGGTAAGCCTTGGTTGGCTTTACTTCGATTTTACCAGGTCTGCCGGTCTCGTGGTACTCAAGGGCGGCCTCTTTAGAAATTTTTACCATAGAACTACTAATACTTTATTTTATGTTGGATATAAACGAAAAATAAATTTTCAAGGTGCAAAATTAATAAATTATCATGGAAAACATTTCATTTTATCATTTTTTTTATATCTTTGCAAACAAAAATAAATAATTATGCAAAGAATAAAAGGAATTTCTGCTTATAGAAGGTCGCTTCATGATATTATCATTGATGCTGCAATGGAGGCATTTTCCAAGCATGGCATCAAGGCAGTGAAGATGGATGACGTTGCTCAGCATCTGTCTATTTCCAAGCGCACCATCTATGAATTGTTCTTCAATAAAGAGACATTGCTTTTAGAGGTTCTTAAGAAACACAAGGCCGACAAGGAGAGAGAGCTGGAGGAAATGTCGCGTCAATGTAACAATGTCATTGAGATGATGTTGAAGGCATACTATCAGAAAATCAATATTTTCAAGAATACCAATCCTCAGTTCTATTCTGACTTGAAGAAATACCCCAGCGTGGTGGAACTTTTCAAGCAGGATTCAGAAAATGTACATGAGAAATATCATGAGTTCCTGAAAAGGGGTATTTCCGAGGGCGTATTTCGTAGCGATATCAATATAGAACTGACGACGCGCCTTCTTGACACCGTCACGTTCTCCATGATGGCCGACGAACTTTACAAGACCTACAACATTGAGGATATCTTCAAGAGTCTTGCCTTTATTTCCATCAGGGGCATCTGTACCCGCAAGGGACTTGACCTTCTTGACGAAGGAATTATTTGATATCTATTTTTCACTATATCGTTGTTAAAAGGCTGTCTGTTGCAGCCTTTTTTTCTTTCACCTCTTTATTTATTATAGAGTCGCTCTTCGCACCCTCGTGAGTGTTCACCTGCACGGAGTCCTTAGGATGTGCGTGGTAATAGGTGCCATTCTTCTGTGTGAGGAACTTTACATAGTTTTTGTAGGTATAGGCGGAGTAAGCCTTGAAGATGTTGTTGGCGAAGAGTATATCCGTGATGTGGTGCTCTTTCACATAGTCAATCATGTTTTTCGTGAAATAGCGCGAGTCAATGACGTGTATCTCTTCAAACGAGAAGAAGAGATAGCCTGGCAGAGCATTGCCGAAGCTGTCTTTCAGTATGATGAGTCTTCGTCCATTCTTGGTCGAGGTAACTACGTGAGTCAGCTTCATGTCGCCACCCATAAAAGTACAGTAGGTGCCACCGCTACCGTCTTTGTACTTGAAGAAGAAGGCGCTTTTATAGGGTTTCCCTTCACCTGTCACGTGGTAGTTCTCGTCGATGTCGTAATTGATGTATGTGGTCTTGTATTCTACACCTTTTGGAACGTAGTACACAAAGTCCTCGGGGGCGTTCTTGATAGAGATGTCCTGCGAATAGCCATACATGCTGCCCACATAGCCATGCACTACCTTTCGCTCGTAGCTCTCCAGCGTCTTAAAAGGCACACTAGCCACCTCTGCGAATTTCTTGGCAGCATAGTAGGCTCCCAACGGTGCCCAGTGGTGATCAGTACGCAGGAAGATGTCTTCCGAAGCGTGCTCTTTCAGTGTGTTGTAGATATCCACAGCCTTTACACCGCCTTCTAGATGACTGTTTACATTGTCTATTGTGGGACGTTGCGGATTGCTTCTCTTGCGGGCTTTCTCCGGACAGTAGAACTCTACGGAGGTGGGAATCACCATGCAATACACGTTTACGCCAGGGAATGTCTCCTTGTATTTGTTGGCAGCCTGCGCATAACCCGTACATCCGTTAGCATTTCCGCCATACGCCATGAGTGCCCGCACGTTTTCTCCCTTACCTATTATAATAATACCATTGTTGGCTATCTTGGCATTCTCGTCAACCATCGCCGAGGTCTCCGTGCTGTCGTTCTCTGCAGCAGCCTCGTCTTCTATGCTGCTGCTTGTGTTCTCGTTCATGGTCGTGCTGGAGGCATGAAAGGTGATGTCATCGTCATCAACGGATAGTTTGATGAGTGCCTTGAACTGCATACTCAAGGCCATGAAATAGTCTCTGTAGGGCTCACTGTCGCTGAACCACTTGGAGATATTGTCCGTGAATGAGCCATCGGCCAGACTTTCCCACGAGAAGGCAGGAAACTGTTTTAGTTCGCGTTTCTCCAGTTCTGAGTAGATGGGACGTGGAAACAGGTTGAAGACGATTGTTGTTGCTGCAACGATCGTCAGTAGGATGGCTATATAGAGTTTGCTTAGTCTCATGCTTTCTTTACTTGGAAATATATCGCTTGTAGTTCTGACTGATTACGGGTGACGAGGCGTGTATCAGGTTGTTCGCAAACAGCACGTCGCTGATGTGGTGTGCTTTGGCATACTGAATAATATTGCCCAGGAAGTAGCGACAGTCCACTACGTGTATCTCTTCAAACGAGCCAAAGAGGAAAGGGGGCAAGGCGTTGCCATAGCTGTCTTTCAGTATGAGCAGCCTGCGCCCGTTCTTGGTCGATGTCTTCACGCTGGTGGTGTTCAGGTCACCGCCCATAAAGGTGCTATAGGCAGCAGCGCTTCCATCGTCATATTCTCTGAAGAACTCCACTTGTTCCTTGGGCTTGGCAGTCAGTACCTTGTAGCGCTTGCGCTTCCTGCGAATGGTCCTGTGCTGGTATTTCACCTGTTCCGTCACATAACTCATGTTCTTGGGTACGTAGTATATGAAATCCTCTGGGTGTTGCCTGATGGCCTCTTCCTGCGTGAACTTATACATCGTACCCACAAAGTCGCGTACCACTCTCTTCTCGTACTCGCTCAGAGCCTTGAAGGGCACGCCAGCCACTTGGGCAAAGGTGCGTGCAGCATAGTAGGCTCCCAGTGGTGCCCAGTGGTGATCTGTGCGCAGATAGATGTTTTCCGTAGCGTGTGCTTTCAGCGTGTCGATAAGTTGGATGTCTTTCACCCCGTCCGTCAGGTGGGCATAGAAGCCATTGATAGCGCTCTGTTCGTCCTTGGTCCAGTGGCTCACGGAGTCAGGACAGTAGAGGGCTACGGCATTGGGAATGATCATACAGTAGAAACGTGCCTTACTGTACTGGCGCTTGAAGTCGTTGATGGCTTTGGCGTATGCCACTCCATCGTCAGCACAACCTCCATAGGGCTCCATAGCTCTCACCACCGAGTCTGTGTTGACGATGATGAGTCCCTTGCGCGTGCGCTTTACGTTCTGTGCATCTGCACCTGTGTATAACAACAAGAAAACCAGTATGATAGTCGCTATTCTGTTCATGTCTTCCTAGAATCTTGTGTAGATGAATGCATTGTTGGTTGCGCCCACTAGCAGCGCCACGCTCAGCACCAGGATGGCTACTGATAGCACCATACGTACTGAGAACGTGATGGCGCGATGATTCTCCAGCAGCTGTTCTACCTTTGAGCGAATGGGCAGACAGAAGATGATGGCAGCCACCCATACCCAGAAGTAGTCTGTCAGCGTACTGATGGTCAAGAAGTCGTGGAAGGTTTCTGCCTGTCCGAAGAATCGTCCGAAGAACACTTTCATCTGACTGAAGTCGTCGAAGTAGAAGATGCCCCAGCCAATGACCACGAGCAACAGACTGTAGAGATGTAGCATGAAGGCAGGCACCTTGTCGATGAACCTCAACAGTGTGTATTTTTCCAGCATCACGATCACGCCGAAGTACACACCCCAGATGATGAAGTTCCACGAGGCACCGTGCCACATACCCGTGAGGAACCACACCACCAGTATGTTCACGGCCTGATGATGTCTGTTGCCCCCCATAGGTATATATACATAGTCGCGGAAAAAGCTACCCAACGAGATGTGCCAGCGTCGCCAGAAGTCCGTTATCGAGTTGCAGCAGTAAGGGTGACGGAAGTTCTCGTTGAAGTGGAAGCCCAGACAGCGCCCCAGTCCGATGGCCATATCCGAATAGCCCGAGAAGTCGAAGTATATCTGCAGTGTGAACGCCACAATGCCTATCCATGCGCCTGTTGTCGTGAGGTCGTTGAGCTCGTTGACGAGAAACAGGGTGGATATCTCCGACAACTGGTTGGCGAGTATCACCTTCTTCCCAAGTCCGCGTATGAAGCGATAGGCACCCTCGGCAAAGTCGTTCGCCGACACATGTCGATTGCGTATCTCATGGGCTATGGTGCCATATCTCACGATAGGTCCTGCTATGAGCTGCGGGAACATAGAGATGTAGAGCAGCAAGTCCATGAACCGCTTCTGTACGGGTGTCTCGCGCCTGTACACATCCACCAGGTAGGAGATGCTCTGAAACGTATAGAAGCTGATACCAATGGGCAGTGCTATGGTGGGTGCCTGCACCGTGATGCCGATGCCAGCCAATGTCTCCATGAAGAACCCCAAGTACTTGAAGGTGCCCAGCACGAGCAGGTTGCACACCAGTCCCATGCTCAGCATCCATTTACGACTGCTTCCATTGGTCTTGTCGATGCCCAGTCCTGCCAGGTAGTTCATGAGCACACTGGCAAGCATGAGGAACACATAGACGGGTTCTCCCCATGCATAGAAGATGAGCGAGAACACCACCAGCGCCACGTTTCTTGCCAGCAGGTAGCAGATAGCAAAAGCGGGTATGAATGCAAATAGAAAGAATAAATCGGAGAAGACCATACCTTAATTAAAGAAGTTCCACGAGATACCGAAGTGGATGACCTGACTGATCAATGGATAATGAGGTGTGAGGAAGGTCTTCCTGTTGAGTGAGGTGCCCGTCACGTTCTGCATCATCACGAAGAAGCGTGCGTGCTTCAGGTGCATGTTGGCATAGACGTCCACGAAGGGGAACTCGCCCAGCTCCATTCTGTTGGCAGCGTTCTCCTGAATGGCATAGCTGTTCAGCAGCGGACAGAAGTCGGGTGCCTCGTATTTCGTGAACCATGTGGCAGAGCCTCCCAGTTCTACGCGCAGCACGCCAGCCACCATAAACTTCACGTACAGGTTTGAGAACACATTGAGCGTGGGGAGTGGCAACACGTCCTTATTGCTGGTCGACTGGTAGGTCAGCACGTTGTCCCAGTGCAGTGGTCCCACCTTTATTTTCTGATCCAGCTGCGCCATCATCAGGTTGATGTTACCACCATGCTGACGGAAAGCAGCGTCCATGCCAGTCACCTTCTCATTGGCACGTGTATAGGTCATGCCCAGATATGTGTAGTTCTGAATCTCCTCGATAGCTACACGCAGGGTTGTATTGGTCTTCTCGTAGGTGAACGAACCCTCCACGCGGGTGCGTGTCTCCTTGTCCAGAGCATTATCCCACCACAGGTGCTTCGAGTGGTAGTTACGCTGGTAGAAAGTAGGCGCCAGTCGGTAGAAGTAGCCCTTGGCATTCAGTCTCACGGTGTCGCCCAGCAACTTGAAGTTCAGGTCGGCAGCAGCGTCGAACTTCAGCTGTCCGGCATCCTCGCCAGCCACCCATGTCTCAGCCACGAAGTTGTAGTGCAGCGTGTGTCCCTGCTGCTTCTGCAGCTGTCCGCCTATGCTCAGGTTGTGCTCCGTCCACCGCTCCAGCGTGGCGTTGCCTGCCGAGCTGACGTATGGCATGCTGAAACGGCGTACCTCGTGCGAGGCGAAGGCCTTGATGCCTGCAGGCGCATATTTGTTGAAACCCTCCATCAGTGCCAGCGCCAGCGTGTTCTTCACGTCTAAGTGCTTGGTCTTGTCGTAGATGGAGTCGCCTGGTGTAGCGTCGTAATAAGTATTATAATAGGTATTGGCATAGAAGCTCTCGGGTGTGTCGTTAGCTTTATACACACGCTGGTGGTTGTCTAGCTCCAAAGTGTGAATCAGGCTGGTCACCGGCACGAACTCGCGCTTCATCAGCGCATCCAGCGAGTCCTGTTTAGCCTGCACAGCCAACAGGCTGTCGGCCATCTGCTTCGAGTCCACACGGATGCGTGTGCTGCTTGCAGCCAGTGTGTCTTTCTCCACTTTGGGCTCGTCGCCTGCCACCTTGGCATCATCGGGTCTGCCCGATGGCGTGGGCATGAACTTCTTGCTGCCTTCCTCCTTCTGTTTCTTGGAAGCCGCAGCAAACTGGTGGGCTTTGATTTCCTCGTCGCTCATCTTCACCTTTCTGTAGAAGCCCAGGCTGTAGCGATGGGTCAGGAAGAGGTGCTGATGGTGGTTTCGGTTCCAGTTCTTTTGCAGGATGGTGGGTATCTCGTTGTTGGCAAATGTCTCTGTAAAGAGCTCAGGATGCGTCACGTAGTTGTCGTTTGTGATACCGCCGTTCTCCGTAGCCTTCTGGTGGTTGGTGCTGAAGAGCAGGTGCAACTGGTACTGGTCTCCCATATGCGAGAGATAGAACGCTGCGTTGAAGTGCGATGTGCTCTGGTTTTGGAAATAGCCGCGGGCATACGAGTAGTTCACGTCGAAGCCCAGTCCTGTGCGCTTGCCGGCATTCACCGCGAAGCGTGCGTTGAGGTGGTCCTCGCCATTAAGCTTGTCGCCACAGTTGTCGTATGTCAGGTTGGTGATGGGCGACAGCGTGTTGGTGAAGTGCCACTCGTCGGGTGCTGTCAGCACCTGGTCATAAGCATCGGTAAACATCGACTGCGTGCTCAGCTTGCGGTCCATTACGATGCGGTTCTGACGTGCCGTATAGTTATTGCCCAGCGTGTTGTACTGTCCCTGCATGCCTGTTCCCAGCGTACTTTGTGGAAAGAGGTAGGGCAGCGTGTCCACCTCGGCCTTGTGCACATCGCCAAAGCGGCGATCCACCGTCCACACGTGAATACCCTTGGGTATCACCTTCGAGCGCTTGGTAGTGTCGTTGTTGTGAGGATTGAAGTTGCGGTTTGTCTCGCTGCGCTGAGTCACGTTGCCATAGTCGTCAATCTCGTTATAGTCCTGAGCCGACGCACTGATCGCTGTCATCAGAAGAGCTATGATAGATATTTGCCTAATGCTCATTACAAGGTTTTTCTTTTTTCAGAGTTTCAAGAGGCGGAGTGTCAGTTCCACGAACTTAAACACACATCCTGCCACCAGTATGTAGAATGCAATCTCATGGTCTATCACGAAATAGAGGGCCATGCCCACCAGGGATACTACCATGAACACAATGTTCAGCCACATGCGCAGACGGCGCGTCTTGCCCGTATCACGGAAAGGCTCCAGATTGTGGCGTCGGGGGTGCTTTACCTGTTCTTCCATAGTTTATTTCGTGAGTGCTTTTTCAAATCTGCAAAACAGGTAGTCTTTTCTGTCGATGGTCTTCTTACGGAACTTACCGCTTACGCGAGCCAGCTTGTTCTGCTTCTTGTTCAGACCATAGCGGTCGGTGATCCACTCCTCAGCCTTGTAGGTGAGCGGCGTGCGCTCCTCGTCGTAGATGTAGAAGATGCGGTTCATTGTCAGGTGCACCTTGCCGTCGCTACACTCGGCCACCAAATTATAATACAGGCGGGTGCGATCCAGAATCAGGGGCTTGTTTTTGAACACCAGCCACTCCTGGTAGGCGCCCACCACCAATCCATTCTCGGGTTCAGTGGTCGAGATGTTGCTGTTTTCCAGCTGTCCTGGCTCCTTGGTCATAGCCGTCATCAGCTTCTGCATCTCGTCATACAGTGCGGCACGACTCTTGCCTGGCACCTCGATAGTGGTTTCAAAGACCACGCGTCCATCCTTTTCGGGCACAGCGCCCACCAAGTATTTTGCATCGATGGCGGCCTTTTCGCTGGGCGTCGTCAGTTCCCATGTGTTGTCTTGTGCAGTTGCCGTCATTGAGAGGGTCAGCGCCAAAGCTGTGATTATTTGTTTCATAACTTCTTTCCTATTTATATTTATAAATTTTACGGCCGCAAAATTACAATTATTTTTTTATATAACCAAGAACCCCACTCTAAATCTCCCCGAGTGGAGGTTTTTTTAACTCTCGTCCTCTGGAGTAGCCCCTCCCGATGGGAGAGGGGCTGGCTTCAGTTCATACAACTTGCCACGCCGAGGCTAGTGGCGATCGCCGTAAGGATGGCGATAACAGTTTGCAGCACAAACTTCCAAGTTTCAAGTTTCTTCATAGTATTATTCGGTTAAGTGTTTGTTTTTAAAGGCCTACGGATTATACGGATTTTACAGATTAAATTATTTAAAGGAATAATATTCGTAAAATTCGTAAAATCCGTAGGTAAAATAAAGTTTTCATTGGTTGGAACCGCCTACGGCGGGAAATTTTCCAGAATTGAAAACAAAATTTTTCATTTTTATTTTTTCTTGTCTGACACAAGCCGAATGGATATAAAATCCTGTTTAATTTTGAATCAAATTTTGAAAAATTTCCCTGCGCAGCAGGCTAAAACTTCCGCGATTGAGGTCGCCTACGTCGAGCTATACCTTCCCTGCGAAGCAGGCTAAAACCTTCCACGCTTTAGAGCAGGCCTAAGCCTAATCCCCCTGACTCGCGGTTTCAATTCCCGCCAGCTCCTTGACGTTGAGGAGCGAGGCACGCTTCTTCAGCGACTTCGACGTCAGGTCGTTCAGATCCATGCGACTGGGCTGGAAGCGCAGATATATTCCGCGCACGTTGGACGCCAGGTTGAACTCCTCCTCAGAGTCGGCACCCGTGGTGTGCGTAGAGAGATAGAACGTACCCAGGTCGCCAAACTGCACCTTCTTGCCCTCCATCAGCTGCTCCAGGATGCAGGACTGTAACTTGTTGGCAACGCCCAGGCAAACATCGGTGCCATACACCGAGTTGTGTTCCGCCATGTGCTTGCACAGCTCAGGGTAGGTCATGGTCTTCAGCGATACGATGCGGGCATAGACCTTGCCGAACATCTTTGAGTTCTTCACGCGGTTCACATAAGTTTTGTAAAGTACAGGCATAGTGTTAAGGTATTAAATGGTTAAAGTTAATTGTGATTTTGCCGAGGATTTCGTTTGGTGGCCCCATTCGTCCCGTTTGCCGGCGTAAAACGCTCCGTTTGGCGCCTCCATCCGTTGTTCCTCAAATGCATTGCAAAGGTACAACATTGCGGTTGCGGTTTACGAATACTTTGGCAAGAAATCGAAAAAAAAATATGGGGAGGGCAACTTTTCTAGGGTAGTACAAAGCGCTGCACTGTTGCAGTGTTGCAGTTCTCGAAAGGGAGTGTATATACTCGAAAAATACTTCTATATTTATATATAAATATAGAGTTAAATTTTGATATATACAGTAGTTGTTTTTGTAACTGCAACGCTGCAACGCTGCAACACAAAAGAATTACAGTGTCGTTTTCTGAATTAGTTTCTCTTTATTTACTTAAGTTCCAGTTCTTTCTGAAGTTTAATGATCTCGTCACGATACTGGGCGGCCTGCAGGAACTCGAGGTTCTTGGCAGCCTCTTTCATGCGACGGGTGGTCTCGGCAATGAGCTTTTCTATCTGTGGACGAGTCATGCGCTCAACGATGGGGTCGGCAGCGACATCGAGTGTGGCTTCTATCGTGCCACCTCCAGATAGTTTGAGCTCCTTAACATCGTCACGGTCGTCGCGACTGAGTGAGCTGCGGAGGGTCTTGACAATCTGGGTGGGAGTAATACCATGCTCCTCGTTGTACTTGAGCTGCTTCGTGCGACGGCGCAAGGTTTCATCGATAGTCTCCTGCATGGAATGAGTGATGGTGTCGGCATACATGATGACCAATCCATTGACATTGCGGGCAGCACGACCGGCAGTCTGCACCAGCGACCGGCGAGAACGCAGGAAGCCTTCCTTGTCAGCATCCAGGATAGCCACGAGCGACACCTCGGGCAGGTCGAGACCTTCGCGCAAGAGGTTGACACCCACCAGCACATCGTAAACACCTTCGCGCAGGTCGCCAAGAATCTTCACACGGTCGAGCGTAGCCACGTCGCTATGGATATAGGCCGTCTGCACACCGTGGTTGAGCAGATACTCGCTCAGTTCCTCCGCCATGCGCTTGGTGAGCGTGGTGACCAGCGTGCGCTCGTGACGATCTATGCGCTGACGTATCTCCTCAAGGAGATCGTCTATCTGGTTCTCGCTGGGGCGTACCTCAATCTGCGGGTCGAGCAGTCCGGTAGGACGGATAACTTGTTCCACAACGACGCCCTCGGCCTGTTCCAACTCGAAATCGGCAGGCGTAGCCGAAACATAAATGACCTGATGGAGCTCCTGCTGGAACTCGTCGAACGTGAGGGGACGGTTGTCGAAGGCTGCAGGCAGACGGAAACCATACTCCACAAGGTTGGTCTTGCGGGCACGGTCGCCACCATACATAGCGCCAATCTGAGGCACGGAGACGTGGCTCTCGTCGATAAACAGCAAGTAATCGTCAGGGAAGAAATCAAGCAGACAGTAGGGACGTTCGCCAGCCTTACGGCCATCGAAATAGCGCGAGTAGTTCTCGATACCAGAACAATGTCCCAGTTCCTTGATCATCTCCATGTCGTACTCCACACGCTCCTTGATGCGCTGTGCCTTGATTTCGTCACCCAGTTCCTCAAAGAACTGCACCTGCTTCACCAGGTCGTCCTGAATATCGTGGATGGCCTGATTGGTCTGTTCCTGGGTAGTCATAAAAAGGTTGGCAGGATAGAGCTTGTACTCCTTGTAGCGTCCTATACGCAGGAGCGTGACAGGGTCCAGTTCTTCGATGGCGTCAATCTCGTCGTCCCAGAAAGTGACGCGCAGCACCATGTTGTTGTAGGCCATATAGATATCGATGGTGTCGCCCTTCACACGGAAGTTGCCACGCTCCAAGGCTATATCGTTGCGCACATAAAGAGACTGTACAAGTTTTCTTAACAATGCGTTGCGTTCAATGTTCTGTCCTTCACGTATTTCAATCACATTCTCGGAAAGAGCATTAGGACTTCCCATACCATAAATACATGAAACTGAAGATATAACAATAACATCTTTTCTTCCTGATAATAAACTACTTACAGCACTAAGACGAAGACGGTCTATCTCCTCATTTATAGCAAGGTCTTTCTCTATGTATGTATCAGACGAGGGCAGGTAAGCCTCAGGTTGATAGTAATCATAATAACTAACATAATACTCTACAGCATTATCAGGAAAGAAACCACGCATTTCGTCGTAGAGCTGAGCAGCCAACGTCTTGTTGTGACTCAGGATAAGAGTAGGCTTACCACAATTGGCAATGACATTTGCCATTGTGAAAGTCTTTCCCGAACCCGTGACACCCAGCAGGACCTGCGCCCTGTCACCACGGCACACGCCATCAGTCAACTCGCGAATGGCCTCGGGCTGATCGCCTGTAGGCTGGTATTTAGATGTTAATTTAAACTCCATAATGCGTGCAAAGGTACGAATAATTTATAAAAAGAGCCCTTTTTGCGGTTAAAAAATATGTAAACGCTTTGATAATTGCGCAAAAATGAGTAACTTTGCACGCTAAAATAATTGAAAGATGAAAAAAGTTGTCAACATATTAGGAGTTGCATGCATCTCGGCACTACTGACAGGCTGTGCCGCAGAGTTCAACAGGGTGTTCAAGTCAACCGACTACGACTACCGTTATGAATACGCCAAGCAGTGCTTTGCTGAGGGTAAATACACCCGTGCGGTGACACTTCTGCAAGACTTGATAACACTCAAGAAAGGTACCCTGGAGGCGCAGGAGTCGCTCTATATGCTTGGTATGGCAGAATATATGGACGGCGACTACGAGTCGGCATCGGCTACATTTAAGAAATACTATCAGACATACCCCCGTGGTATTTATGCAGAGAAGGCCTGCTTCTATATTGGTCAGTCGCTGTATGAAGGAACGCCAGAGCCACGCCTGGACCAGACCCCGACAGTGGGTGCCATCAGCGCCTATCAGCAGTTCCTGGACATCTATCCTCATTCAGAATTGAGAAGAGTGGCTCAAGACCGCCTCTTTGAGTTGCAGGACAAGCTGGTGCAGAAGGAGCTGCTGTCTGCAGAACTCTACTACAACCTGGGTGGCTACTTCGGCAACATCAACTCTAATAATGAGAGTAACTATATCTCTTGTATCATCACAGCGCAGAACGCTCTGAAGACATACCCCTACAGCAAGTGGCGCAAGGAGTTCTCAGTGCTGATTATGAAGAGCAAGTTCCAATTGGCAGAGAACTCGAGCGAGGACAAGATGCTGGAGCGCTACCGCGACGCAGAAGATGAGTGCTATGGCTACTTGAACGAATATCCTGAGTCGAAGGAGAGCGAACTGGCAAATAAGTATATTGCGAAGTGCAAGAAGGTGACGAACAACTAATGTGAAAAAACGAAATAAAGAATAATTTTTAATATTTAGAAATGGATTACAAAAAGTCAAAGGCTCCGGTTAATACCGTGACTCGCAACATCATGGATTTGTGTGATGAAACAGGCAACATCTACGAGAGCGTAGCTATCATTGGAAAACGCGCCAACCAGATTTCTGTACAGATCAAGGAAGACCTGTCAAAGAAGCTGGCTGAGTTTGCCAGCTACAACGATTCGCTGGAAGAGGTGTTCGAGAATCGCGAGCAGATTGAAATTTCACGTTACTACGAGAAGCTTCCCAAGCCCACATTGCTGGCTACACAGGAGTTCGTAGAGGGCAAGGTGTACTATCGCGATCCTGCTAAGGACAACCAGAACGTTGCAGAAGCATGATTCAGCGTAAGCAAACCCTGTACATGCTGCTGGCTGCCATCGCTGCCGGCGTGTGTGGAGGAATGATGGTAAACATGACACTGATGCTTGGAGCCTTCGTGGCTGCCATCGTGTTGTTGCTGAACATCTTTCTCTATAAGCGTCGCACCAAGCAGGCATCCGTTTGCGTGTTTGTGATGTTCCTGCTGGCTCTGTGGTACGTCAATCTGGCAACCATCAGAGGTAGCGTGGAGCTGACGTGGCCTATGGCGCTGCCTGTGGTTAGCATTGTGCTGGTATTCCTGGCACGCAAGGCCATCCTGGCCGATGAGAAATTGGTTCGTTCACTTGACCGAATCAGATAAGATAACAATATTGTTAAGACAAAAGTATGGAGATAAAGACAGCGGAATTTACACTTTCATCACCCATGGTGAGTATGTGTCCAAAGGACAACAAACCTGAATATGCATTCATCGGGCGTTCAAACGTAGGTAAGTCGAGTCTTATCAACATGCTTTGTCGTAACAAGAAGTTGGCAAAGACATCATCGACACCTGGTAAGACCCTGCTAATCAATCACTTTATCATTAATCGTGAGTGGTACTTGGTCGACCTGCCAGGCTATGGCTTTGCCAAGCGCTCAAAGAAAGAGGTGCAGAAGCTGGATCAGATGATTCGCGGCTATATCCTGGAGCGTGAGCAGCTGGTGAACGTCTTTGTGCTGGTGGACGTCAGACTGGAACCACAGGCTATTGATTTAGAGTTTATCAACTGGCTGGGCGTATCGAGCGTACCCTTTGCCATCGTGTTTACTAAGGCCGACAAACTGACACCCACCAAGGTGAAGGCTAACGTACAAGCCTATGAGAAGAAGATGCTGGAGACATGGGAGGAGATGCCCCCTTATTTCGTCACTTCTTCAGAGAAGGCACAGGGGCGCGATGACGTATTGTCATACATAGAGGAAATCACCAAATCGCTGAAGGAGTAGGTATGGCCAAGGAGATACCGTATCTTGACGTGCAGAACCTGACGAAGTCGTTTGGGTCACTCCTTCTATTCAAGAACATCAGTTTTTCGATTGCCGAAGGGCAGAAAGTAGGCTTGATAGCCAAGAACGGCGTAGGCAAGTCTACCTTATTATCTTTATTATCAGGAAAGGACACGCCCGACTTGGGTGAAATCATCTACAAGCGCGACTTGAAAGTTGGCATCTTGGAGCAATCGCCCAAGTTTGACGCTGAAGAGTCGGTGCTGGATGCTTGCTTCAACCACGAGGGCGACCCGGAGAAGGTGCTAAAGGCCAAGCAGATTCTGACTCAGCTGAAGATCAAGGACCTGCAGCAGCCCATGGGACAACTCTCCGGCGGACAGCAGAAGCGCGTGGCACTGGCTAACGTGCTGATACTGGAACCCGATCTGCTCATTCTCGATGAGCCTACCAACCATCTGGATTTGGAGATGATTGAGTGGCTGGAAGGTTTCCTGAACAGAGGCAACAAGACGCTGCTGATGGTGACGCACGACCGATATTTCCTGGACCGTGTATGTACGGTGATTCTGGAGATTGACGACCAGAGCGTCTATACCTATCGCGGTAACTATGCTTACTACCTGGAGAAAAGGCAGGAGCGCATAGATAACAGAAGAGCTGAGATAGCGCGTGCCAACAACCTGTATCGCACGGAGCTGGACTGGATGCGACGTCAGCCTCAGGCGAGAGGTCATAAAGCCAAATATCGTGAGGACGCTTTCTACGAGTTGGAGAAGGTGGCCAAGGCACGCATAGAGGAAAGAGCTGTCAGGCTGAAAGCCTCCAACGTGTATATCGGCAGTAAGATTTTTGAGTGCCAGTATATCTCGAAGAAGTTCTCGGATGAAGTGGTCATCATGAAGGACTTCTACTACAACTTCTCCCGTTTTGAGAAAATGGGTATCGTTGGAAATAACGGTACTGGAAAATCTACCTTCTTAAAGATGCTACTCGGCGAGGCACAGCCCGACGACGGAAAGATAGTGATAGGCGAGACTGTTCGTTTTGGCTACTTCTCGCAGGAAGGACTGAAGTTTGACGAGACACAAAAGGTGATAGACGTGGTTCGTGACATTGCGGAATACATAGACTTAGGCTCAGGCAAGCACCTGACTGCCAGTCAGTTCCTGCAGCACTTCCTGTTCACGCCCGAACAGCAGCACAACTACGTGTACAAGTTGTCGGGGGGCGAAAGACGAAAGCTGTACCTGTGTACCGTCTTGATGCAGAACCCCAACTTCCTGGTTCTCGACGAGCCGACCAACGATATGGACATCGTGACGCTGCAGATTCTGGAGGAATACCTGCAGGACTTCCCTGGATGCGTTATTGTGGTGAGCCACGACCGATACTTCATGGACAAGGTGGTGGACCACTTGCTGGTTTTCAAGGGCGACGGCGTCATCAAGGACTTCCCTGGTAACTATACCCAGTATCGCCAATGGAGCGCGCTGCAACCTAAGGAAAAAGCGGAGAAGGCTGTCAAGGACACAAAAGCGCCTGCAGTCACGCAGAGCGAGAAGCCCCAGAAGCGCAAGCTGTCCTTCAAGGAGAAGCGGGAGCTTGAACAACTGGAAAAGGATATAGAGGCGCTGGAGACGGAAAAGAAACAGATAGAAGATGCGCTGAGTTCTGGCACACTCTCTGTCGATGATATTACAACGATGAGTAAGCGTCTGCCACAACTGAACGATGAGCTCGACGAGAAATCGATGCGCTGGCTGGAACTGTCGGAGATAAACGGATAGGGACACATGGAACAGATATTACCTTCAAGGATATTGCAGAACGCCGTAGAGCAGTTGTCAATCCTGCCTGGAGTAGGAAAGAAGACGGCGCTGCGCTATGCCTTGAACCTGCTGAGAAACGATGATGAGCAGGTTGGGCAGTTTGTAGAGGCGATAACATCGCTGAAGAAAGATCTGAAGTTCTGTAGCGTGTGCCACAACATCAGCGATACAGAGGTTTGTCCGATATGTGCCGATCAGCGCAGGGACGACACCACTATCTGTGTGGTAAGCGACATCCAGGATGTGATGGCGCTGGAGAACACCCAGCAGTACAAGGGTCTATACCATGTATTGGGGGGCGTAATCTCTCCGTTAGACGGCATGGGACCAGCTGACTTGGAGATTGACTCGCTGGTGGAACGTGTGGCTGCAGGTCATGTAAAGGAGGTTATCCTCGCCATCAGTCCGACGATGGAAGGTGACACCACCTGTTTCTACATCTACAGGAAGTTGGAACCATATCATGTGAAAGTAACACTCCTTGCGCGCGGCGTGGCTGTGGGTGAGGATTTGGAATATACTGACGAAGTAACACTGGGGCGTTCGTTACTGAACAGAACTCCCTTTGAAGATAAATAAAAGAAGAAGATGTCAAAACTAAAAACCATATTTTATACCATTATTATCGTGACTGTGATTCTCTATGTGATGGGAGAGTACACGGAAGTGGACATGGGACTGCTTGGCGGCATATCGGATACAACCATGTATGTCGTACAGACGGTGATGGTGCTGGTGACCCTGTCACTCATCTACCTGAGTCTCAGACTGTTTAAGTTCAAGAGCATACAAGCTGATCTTTACGACAGAAAGATGGAAGCCCTGGGTAAATGGGGAACCATCAGACTCGCTGCCTTGGGGCTGTTATTAATAGGTAATACCTTATTATATTATTTGTTTGAAAACGAGGCAAACTTCGGACACATGGCAGTTATCACGCTGCTGGTGATGCCTTTCGTTTATCCTTCTGCCAGCAGGTGTGAAGCCGAAACGACACCACAGGAGGAAAAATCAGAACCAAAGGAAGGAGAAGGGGAATGAAGCTGAGTGTTGTCATAGTAAGCTATAATGTGCGTCATTATCTGGATCAGTGTTTGGTAAGCGTCTTGCGTGCCGTGAAGGACATTGATAGCGAGATATTCGTTGTTGACAACGACTCACACGATGACACCATAGTTTACCTGAAACAGCGTTTCGGTCAGAAAATAAAACTGATAGAGAGTAACAAAAATCTTGGCTTTGCCCGTGCTAACAATATCGCCATCCGACAGTCGAGTGGGGAATATGTGCTGTTGTTGAATCCTGACACATTTGTTTCAGAAAATGCCCTTTCTGAGGTTATCGCTTTTATGGATGCCCATCCAAAGGCCGGAGGTGCTGGCGTGATGATGCATAACTGCGATGGAACGATAGCGCGAGAGTCGAGAAGGGCAACGCCAACACCTTATATATCCTTTCTGAAAATGATTGGTCGCTCGAATCGCTACTACATGAGTAACCTGCCTTGGGACACACCGTCGCAGATAGAAGTGATGAGTGGTGCATTCTGTATGCTTCGTCGTGAAGCCCTGGACAAGGCAGGGCTACTGGATGAAGACTTCTTTATGTATGGTGAAGATATAGACCTGTCGTATCGCATCAGGAAAAGTGGTTACGAGAACTGGTTCATCCCTGCACATATCGTACACTACAAGGGAGAGTCAACGTGTAAGACGAGCTATCGCTATGTACATGTGTTCTATCAGGCTATGATCATCTTCTTCCGTAAACACTACGGACATCTCTCGTTCTTCATTACTGCACCAATCAAGCTGGCTATCTATCTGAGGGCTTTCATCGCACTTTGTCAGATGCTGTATTGGAGTACGAGAAACTCATTAGGATTCTCCATACACAGGAAGACAGACCCTGTCTATTTGTTTGTTGGCTCCGAGGAAATGCTTGATGAATGCAGAAGTCTGACCGACAGGAAAGGACTGACAGCCGAGTTCTACCATCATTTGGAAGACGTTCCCGAGAAAGACAATAGCTATGTAGTCTATGACATTGAAGCCATCGGTTTCGGCCAGATGATCAAACACGCTGCTTCACACAAACTATACAAGCAGGAAATTGGAACGTATAATCTGGATACACACGAGTTGATAACCTTAAGGGATATATTAAGATGAGAAAGGTGTTGCCATCAGTGAGGCTCAGGGCTATGGAACCAGAGGATCTGGAGTTGCTCTACACGATAGAGAACGATATGAGTATCTGGGATATAGGTGCTACAAACGTGCCTTATTCTCGTTTTGTGTTGCATGACTACATGAGTCAGGTGACGGGCGACATCTACACAGACAAACAAGTGCGCCTTGTGATAGAGAACGACAAAGGTGATGTTGTGGGACTCGCAGACTTGGTCAACTTTGACCCGAAGAATATGCGAGCAGAACTGGGGGTTATCATTGAAAAGCCTTTCAGACGTCAAGGCTACTCAGAGGCGACAATGATAAAGTTGCATGACTATGCGGCAAATATCCTGCATCTTCATCAGATATACGCTATCATAGATGTAAACAACATCCCTTCGCTGAGTTTATTTCAGAAACTGGGTTACAACCAGAGCGAAGAACTGAAGGACTGGCTCTTTGATGGCAAAACCTATCATGCTGCCATCATGGTGAGCAAGATATTCTAACCGCGTCTTTTGAACTCAGAACATGTTATTGCTGTTGCAATAGCTACGTTCAGACTCTCAGCATGGCTGTCTCCCTCGTGAAAATCAGGAATGAGAAGCTTGTGGGTAATCAGTTGGCGTATCTCCTGAGAAATGCCGTTTCCCTCGTTTCCCATCACGATGATACCATTATGAGAAAGTTTTTGCTCGTAGATGTTGTTTCCATCCAGCAAAGTGCCATAGACGGGAACTGAAGCCTGGCGAATGAGCGCTGGTAAGTCTGTGTAGGTGATTCTCACTCTGGCAATACTTCCCATCGTGGCTTGTATCACCTTGGGGTTCCAAGCATCGGCAGTATCGGGAGAACAGAAAATGTCTTGAATACCAAACCAATCTGCTATTCGTATGATGGTACCAAGATTTCCTGGGTCTTGTACACCATCCAGAGCAAGAACCAATTGGTCCTTAATGACGGTCTGATCTGTAGAAGGTATAGTGAAAACGCCCAACACTTGTTGCGGATGCTGAAGAAAACTGATTTTCCGTAGTTCATCATCAGTCACTTCCTGGAAAGAGACATTCTTGGATGGCTGCCAGTCTGCTGTTGCATAAATGGAATGGGGGACGAAGCCACATGTCAACAGGTCGCCAACGACTTTAGGACCTTCTGCAACAAAAACGTTTTCGCGTTTGCGGTACTTCTTTTGATCCAGTTGCTTTACGAACTTGATTTGGTTTTTGCTTATCATGCTGCAAAGTTAGCAAAAAAATGTAACAATCTACAAGTTCTTCGAATAAAATGCGTATCTTTGCACATTGAATATGCGATTAGGTAGAACTTTTAGTTGTTTGGCGCTGGGTGCGATGCTTCTCTTGAGCTCGTGCTCAACAACACGTCATGTACCAGAAGGCAAAGATCTTCTGAGTAGCATTGAGCTGGAGGCTGAGGGTGAATACAGCCACGATATCAACAAAAGTTTTCTTCGCAACTATATAAGGCAGAAGCCAAACTCACGATGGTTCTCTCTTTTTAAGCTTCCTTTGGCCACTTATTCTCTTTCCGGCAGAGACTCTTCCAAATGGATTAACAGAATGCTGAGGTCAACGGGCGAGCCTCCTGTGCTGTATAGTGAGCGCTTGGCAGATTTGACTTGCAACGATTTGCAGCAAGAGTTGCAAAACGAGGGCTTCCTGAACGCAAAGGTTTCGAAAAGTGTGGAGCGTAAGGGAAAAAAGAAGGTGGATCTCACCTATAAGATGAAGCTTGGCGAGCCTTATTTCATTCATGACATACATTATGAGATAGCTGACTCGCTGATTGATAAAATCATTGTGGCCGACAGCGCAAACAGATTGATTCATGAGGGTATGAAGTTTAATGTCTCTGTACTTGACAATGAGCGTAAACGAATCACGGCATTGTTGACAGACAAGGGATATTATCGTTTCCACAAGGAGTTTATCTCCTATGCTGCAGATACGGCTCAGGATTCCCGACTCATTGATCTGACGCTATTTCTGGACCTGTACAAGAACGAGAACAAGGTGGATACCTTACATACTAAATATTATATAAGGAATATACGTTATGCGAGTGGTGACCCGAATGACAGCAGGATACACCTTCGCAAACATGTGCAGAGTGAATGTACCTATCTGACAGAGAAACAACCATATAGCTCCCGCGCGCTACAAAACACCTATGCGCGTTTTGGACGATTGCAAGCTGTAAAATATACGAATATTAATTTTCAGCCTATAACGGGAACTGATTCCTTGGATTGTAACATACAGATCCAAACAAACAAGCCATCGACCATTAGTTTTCAGCCTGAAGGTACGAACACCGCTGGTGACCTGGGTGCTGCTGCTTCGTTGACTTATCAGAATCAGAATCTTTTTAGAGGTAGTGAGGTGTTGAGCGTGGAACTGCGTGGTGCCTATGAGGCGATTCGCGGACTGGAAGGTTATTCTACACAAGATTTCGTGGAGTATAGTGCCCAGACACGCCTACAGTTCCCGCGTTTCATCATACCATTTGTATCGCACCAAACAAGACAACGCATGAATGCTACGAGTGAGGTGTCGCTGATGTATGACCTGCAGGACCGTCCTGAATTCCATCGTCGAGTCCTTTCTGCCGCATGGCGCTACAAATGGCACTTTCCGAATCGTCACGATCGTTATCAATTGGACTTGATAGACCTTAACTATGTGTTCATGCCCTGGATATCGGACACATTCAAGAAAGACTACTTGGATAGCGACAATAATCGTAATGCAATCTTGCGCTATAACTATGCCGACTTGTTTATCACAAAACTTGGTTTCGGGTATTCTTATAATAAAGGTAACTTTGCTGTCAAGACCAACATTGAATCTTCAGGATCGGTTTTGTCCTTGGGGTCAAAGCTCTTTAATGCGAAAAAAGATGCAGACAATCATTACCGTCTGTTTAATATCGCCTTTGCACAATATGCAAAGTTTGATATCGACATGACACGCTCACTACAGATTGACAATACTAACCAGTTGGTGTTCCATTGTGGATTCGGCATTGCTTATCCTTATGGTAACAGCACCGTTCTGCCTTTTGAAAAGCGCTACTTCTCAGGCGGTGCAAACAGTGTACGTGGTTGGAGCGTTCGTTCGTTAGGTCCTGGTAAGTATAAGGAGAAAGACGGGCGCATCAACTTCATTAACCAGACTGGTGACATGAAGTTAGACTTGAACATGGAGTATCGTACTAATCTGTTCTGGAAACTTGGTGGCGCACTTTTTGTTGACGCAGGTAACATTTGGACACTTCGAGAATACAACGAACAACCGGGAGGTCAGTTTAAGTTCAATACCTTTATTGAGCAACTGGCAGTGGGATACGGATTGGGCCTTCGTCTCAATTTCGATTACTTTATCATACGTTTTGATCTTGGTATGAAAGCCATCAATCCTGCCTTTGAGACTGAAGACGAAGAACATTATCCCATCCTGCATCCACGCTTTAGTCGTGACTATGCCTTCCACTTTGCCGTAGGTTTACCATTCTGATTGTTTAAATTTGATAAAAGTTTGGACAATCCCTTTTCTTCTTTCATCATTTTTTGTTATCTTTGCAGGTAAAATAAAAAAATAATGCTGAAATTCATTTCTTTTGGAAGCGGCAGCAGCGGAAATTGTTATTTCCTCTACACGGAAGACGACGGTCTGCTGATTGATACAGGCGTTGGAGTAAGAACTTTGAAAAAACATTTCAGAGATTATGGCCTTAGCTTGTCTCAAGTACATCATGTGCTTATAACTCACGACCATGCAGACCACATCAAGTGCATAGGTAGTCTTAGTCATGATTACCATCTGCCCGTTTATGCGACCTCTGCTGTACACAAGGGCATTGACCGAAACTATTGTGTAACAAAGAAGGTTGCTCAGGAATTACGCCATCAGCTTACTTATGAAGAAAAGATAGAGATTGGTGCTTTCCAAGTCACACCTTTTCACGTACCACATGATAGTTCTGATAATGTTGGCTATCTGATTGAAGCAGAGGGTACAAGATTCTGTATCATGACTGACATAGGGCATGTTACCGAGGAAATGACGCAATACATTGGAAAAGCCAATTACCTTGTGATAGAAGCCAATCATGATCGCGAGATGCTACAACAAGGACCATATCCAGAACACCTTAAGGCTCGAATCGTAAGTGGAACAGGTCATCTGAATAATGTTCAGTGTGGTGAAGCTATAGCCAAAAACGCAAGTGTAGAATTACGTCATGTATGGCTTTGCCACCTTTCCGAGGAGAACAATCATCCGGAACTTGCACGAAAGACTGTAGAAAGTGTATTGCGTTCTTATGGCATTGTAGTAGGCAAAGACTTCGAATTGGAAGTACTTAAACGTACAAAGCCAACAGGAATCTACGAACTGGCATAGACCGTATATTGAACTAGTTCATTCTAGTAAATACTAGTTAACACTAGTTATACTAGTTCTAACTAGTTTTTTTTAAAAAACAAAGTGCTGCTTTTCTCATAGAAAAGTGGCACTTTATTAAAAGAAAAGTGGCACCTTACTATGTGTAAAGTGCCACTATTCTATGTAAAGAGTAGGGGATTACTCACCCTTCTCCATCTGAGCCTTCAACTGAGCCAGAACGTCGATGTCACCGAGAGTGGTGCTTGCTGCAACATTCTCAATCTTTGGAGTGTCATCCTTCTTCTGACGGGGAGCAGCCTTGCGAGTTGCACGCTTCTCCTCACGCTGAGCATCCTCGAAGGTGCGGCTGTGAGAAAGGATAATGCGCTTGCTGTCCTTGTTGAACTCGATAACCTTGAAGTCAAGTTCCTCACCAAGCTGAGCCTGTGAACCATCCTCCTTAACCAAGTGCTTAGGAGTAGCGAAGCCCTCAACGTTCTCAGCGAGAGAAACAACGGCGCCCTTCTCCAAAACCTCAGTAATCTTACCAGTGTGAACTGAACCTACAGCGTACTGCTCCTCGAATACATCCCAAGGATTCTCCTCGAGCTGCTTGTGACCGAGAGACAGACGGCGATTCTCCTTGTCAATGTCGAGAACGACAACGTCGATAGGAGCACCTACCTGTGTGAACTCAGAAGGATGCTTAACCTTCTTGGTCCAGCTCAGGTCGCTGATGTGAATCAGACCATCAACACCTTCCTCAAGCTCTACAAATACACCGAAGTTGGTGAAGTTGCGAACCTTAGCATTGTGCTTGCTACCAACGGGGTACTTAACCTCGATAGCCTCCCAAGGATCTTCCTTCAGCTGCTTGATGCCGAGAGACATCTTGCGCTCGTCGCGGTCGAGAGTCAGGATAACAGCCTCTACCTCGTCGCCAACCTTCAGGAACTCCTGAGCTGAACGCAGGTGCTGGCTCCAAGACATCTCTGAAACGTGAATCAGACCCTCAACGCCAGGCTGTACCTCTACGAATGCACCGTAGTCAGCCAAAACAACTACCTTACCCTTGATGTGGTCACCAACCTTGAGGTCAGCATCCAGAGCATCCCAAGGATGAGGAGTGAGCTGCTTCAGACCGAGAGCGATACGCTTCTTCTCTTCGTCGAAGTCCAGGATAACAACATTGATCTTCTGATCGAGCTCAACAATCTTCTTAGGATCGTCTACGCGGCCCCAAGACAGATCGGTGATGTGGATGAGTCCGTCAACACCACCCAGGTCAACGAATACGCCGTAGCTGGTGATGTTCTTAACAGTACCTTCCAGAATCTGACCCTTCTCGAGCTTAGAGATGATCTCCTGCTTCTGAGCCTCAAGCTCTGCCTCGATGAGAGCCTTATGAGAAACGACAACGTTGCGGAACTCCTGGTTGATCTTTACAACCTTGAACTCCATTGTCTTGCCTACGAACTGGTCGTAGTCGCGGATGGGGTGAACGTCGATCTGAGAACCGGGCAAGAAAGCCTCGATACCAAATACGTCTACAATCATACCACCCTTTGTGCGACACTTGATGAAGCCCTGGATGATCTGCTGCTCCTCGAGAGCTGCATTTACGCGATCCCAAGCCTGAGACAGGCGAGCCTTCTTGTGAGAAAGAATCAGCTGACCCTTCTTGTCCTCAGCGCTCTCTACGTAAACTTCAACGGTGTCACCAACCTTCAGGTCGGGATTGTAACGGAACTCGCTTGCGGGGATGATACCATCGCTCTTGTAACCGATGTTAACGACAACCTCTTTCTTGTCAACAGAGATAACCTTACCTTCAACAACCTGATGGTCGGCTACCTTGTTAAGGGTCTCGTCGTAAGCCTTGTCAAGCTCTTCCTTGCTGACGTTAGCTACGGTTCCATTCTCAAACTCGTCCCAGTTAAAGTCCTGCAACGGCTGAACGTTCTTTGTTAATTCTGACATAAAATTTATTTTGCGTCCCTCCTGTCGAAAGGGACAAGGTCTGAACAGACGCTTCTCAGACCATCTTTAATGGGTTAATATTCATAGGCATCCGCGCCTGTTTAGACGCCTATTTCCTCGTATGAGGACAAAAATCGGGTGCAAAGGTACTCAAAATTGTTGAAAATGAGCACTTTGCACCCGTACACAGTATGTTATTTTAAGATAATTTAAGAATGATGTTTGAATACCAGCTCTTCTTTATCTTCAGCTTTACCAATCTCGATGGTATCACCTTCCTTAATTTCCTCATTTAGAATGATTTCGCAGACACCATCTTCGATGTATGTCTGAATGGCTCGCTTTAATGGACGGGCACCAAACTGGACATCATATCCCTTACTTGCCACAAAGTCCTTTGCCTCATCGGAAAGTTCTATCTTATAACCCATCTCCGCGATACGTTTGACAAGTGGTTTGAGTTCTACATTAATAATGCGCTTAATAGCATCCATATCCAACTGGTCGAATGTGATAATCTCATCCATACGGTTCAGAAACTCGGGCGAGAACTGCTTTGAAAGAGCCTTCTGAACAATGCTACGAGCATGCTCACGGTCTTTATCATTCATATTCAATCCCAGACTTCCAGCTGTAAATCCGACACCACGACCAAAATCCTTCAGTTGTCTTGTTCCTGCATTTGAGGTCATTATAATGACAGTGTTTCGGAAATCCACAAAACGTCCATTACCATCTGTCAGCCTGCCTTCGTCAAGAACCTGCAACAGGAGATTATAGACATTTCCGTGGGCTTTTTCTATCTCATCGAGCAACACGATAGAGTAGGGCTTACGACGCACACGCTCTGTCAATTGTCCACCTTCCTCATAACCTACATATCCTGGAGGTGCACCAATGAGTCTTGAAACATTGAAGGCTTCCGTGTATTCGCTCATGTCAATACGTATCAATGCATCAGCAGAACCAAACATGAACTCTGCCAACTTCTTAGCCAGATATGTTTTTCCAACACCAGTTGGACCAAGGAACATAAACACACCAATAGGATGGTTAGGCTCTTTCAGTCCCACACGATTACGCTGAATGGCTTTTACCATTTTATCAATGGCAGCATCCTGTGCTATCACACAATCCTTAAGTTCTTGTGCCATTCCCTTTAGGCGAATGCCTTCACTCTGAGCAATACGCTGTACGGGTACGCCAGCCATCATTGACACAACGTTAGCAATATCTTCTTCGTTAACGACCTGACGATCGTCAAAATTGCCGGTTTGCCAGTTGGCTTCCATTGTTGCCAATTCCGTCTCCAATTGTGTCTGCTTGTCACGATAGCTGGCTGCCAGTTCAAAGTTCTGATTGCTGACAGCAACCTGCTTGCGTTCTTTAACGTGAACCAGTTCCTTTTCCTTCTCTATGATTTCATCAGGAATGTGGGCATTACGCAAATGAACACGTGATCCTGTTTCATCCATAGCATCGATAGCCTTGTCAGGGAACGCACGATCGGAAATATACCTGCCTGTCAATTTGACACATGCACGTAGCGCATCATCAGTATATTCCACATGATGATGATGTTCGTAACGATCTTTGATATTACGAAGTATCTGTAATGTTTCCTCTTCATTAGTGGCCTCAACTAATATTTTCTGGAAACGACGTTCCAATGCGCCATCTTTCTCGATACTGTTACGATACTCATCGAGTGTTGTCGCACCAATGCACTGAATGGTTCCTCGAGCCAAAGCAGGCTTCATGATATTGGCAGCATCCATTGTCCCAGGAGCTGAGCCTGCACCAATCATGGTATGAATCTCGTCTATAAATATAATAATGTCGGGATTCTGCTCTATCTCTTTTATGAGTGCCTTAATACGTTCCTCGAACTGCCCACGATATTTTGTACCAGCAACGATTCCAGTCATATCTAGGCTTACAATACGTTTGTTGAAGAACATGGGAGAGGTACGGCGTTGTGCAATAAGTTGCGCCAGACCTTCTACAATAGCACTCTTACCAACACCAGGTTCGCCAATTAAGATGGGATTGTTCTTCTTTCGTCGGCCTAAAATCTCAATAACACGCTGAATCTCCTTCTCACGACCTACTACCGGGTCTAGCTTACCATTCAGGGCTGCCTGGGTCAAGTCTGTAGAGAAATTGTCAAGAACAGGTGTCTTTGAAGAAGTCTTAGTGGTTGTTTTTGTGGCTGTTCCACCATTCGATGTCTTTCCACTATTATGATTGGTGGTTTCTTCAAATTCCTCTTCATCTTCATCAGGAAGTCCAATGCCATTACTTGGCTCTTTGGCATGTAAGAGGCTTAAAACGTCTTCGTAGTTCATATTATGTGTCTCCAGAATTTGTTTGGCTCCGTTGTTAGCTTGATCATGTAAGATAGCCAGCAACAAATGTTCTTCATCAACACGTTGTGTGTGTTGAATACGTGCTTCAAGAACAGCCAGTTTCAGAATGTTTGAGGCACTCTCGTTGAGTACAAGTTCACGAGTGTCGTATTGCTTGAACACATCATCTTCCTGGTGTGCCTTCAACTCTAAGTCTTTTTTAATTGCCAGAATATCAATATTAAGACGAGAGAATACATTTGAAACAGGGCCATTTTCCACACGCAACAATCCTAGCAAAAGATGCTCAGGACCTACTTCAGAGGAATATAGCCGCATGGCTTCTTCTCTTGAAAAAGCAAGTATCTCAGATACTTTAGGTGAAAATTGGCTTGTCATAAATATCCTTAATAACTAATGTACAATGGAGTTAAAGCAAACGGCGTGCCAAATTTGTTCTCCATTAAACGTCAATGATGTCCATCTCGTTGGTTAGACGAGTGTTCTTAAATATCTTTCGTGCTTCATTCAGAAGTACGTGCTCATCTGTATATCTCGAACTATAGTGCCCTAACAGCAGCTGTTTTACCTTTGCATCTCGTGCCACCATTGCAGCTTGTTGAGCTGTAGAGTGGTTGTATTTCTCAGCCATTGTCAGATTGTCAGTCCCATAAGTGCTCTCGTGATAAAGCGTGGTTACGCCTTTGAGCAATTTATGTAAGTCGGGCATGTATTTGGTATCAGAACAGTAGGCATACGCTCTGGTAGGGTCTGCAGGCGTTACAAGTCGCTCATTGGGAATAACACTACCATCAGGCAACATATAGTCCTGTCCATTCTTAATATTATTAATCTGCGAAACGGGAATCTGATAACAGTCTATCATGTCTCGTTTTATATGCGGAAGGGTTGGTTTTTCACGAAACAAGAAACCACAACAAGGCAGTCGGTGTTGCAAAGGAATCGTTTCAACCGTGAGTGAACGATCTTCGTATATAATTTGGTTTTTATAAGTATCTACAGCATGGAACTTAACCTCATAGCCCAAGTCACGACAGAAAAATGAGATTTGCTTACTTAGCATTTCATTCAGAGCCTCAGGCGCATAAATATTTAATGTGGCCGTACGTCCGAGAAGTCCAAAGGTAGAAATCATACCAATAAGACCAAAGCAATGATCACCATGAAGATGTGATATAAAAACATGGCCTAACTTTGTAAATGACAGTGATGATTTTCTCATCTGAAGCTGAGCACCTTCTCCACAATCAACCATAAACAACTTTCCCCTACACTCAACTATTTGAGTTGTAGGAAGATGCTTCATTGTTGGTAAAGCACTACCGCAACCTAAAATATGTACACGAAAAGGTTCCACTTAAAAATAATTATGTTTAGTATTTACATAATAAAATCATCATCACCCTCATCCAGTTCTACACCTAGATCTTCTTCTACTTCCTCCTGCTGGCGACTATACTCGAAGGTTTCTTCTGCATCTTGAATAATCAAGGAATCTGGTGTGATACGCTTGATGGTATAAACAAAGGTTTCGTCGAGTTCAACACCATCTTCACGCGTGGCCGTAAATTGAAGTTTTCCATTGTATATACGCCATGATTTATAAACGACTGCAGTTTGGTCAATACTTTCAACAGATCCTCCGCGGCGAATGCTAATACCCGTTTCCGAACTTCCGTCAATAGGATTGGGCATAATCCAGTTTCCCAAAAGGGCAGACTTATTGATAACCAACAGAGCTATCGTGCTATCTTGGTTGGTGATAATTGCCATTTCGTCTCCTCTGCTGTATCCACCTAACACATCGCCATTTTCTTTTGCATTGGCAATATTAATATTTAGTGTATCACCAGCATCTGTAATAATTTGCAGGAAGTCGCCTTTTGAGCCATCGGTGCAGAATCCGTAGATGGTAGAATCACGGAATGCATTTAATTCGTCTTCGTTTTCGAGGTCTTCAACAACCCCCGATTTCTTACTACCTCCACAACCTATGGCTAGAAGGGCTGCAATGATGATAACAAGCGTTTTTTTCATTTTTATGGTTTCTTTTTATGGTTAGTCTTTGTCTTGTTTTTCTATTTCTTTAGCCTCATTCCACAATTGGTCCATTTCTTCAAGCGACATCTCTGTCAATGGTCTTCCAGCGCGAATGGAATGCTGTTCTATATAATTAAAGCGGTTGATAAACTTAGCATTCGTACGCTCTAATGCGTTATCTGGGTTCAGATGATAAAGACGAGCTGCATTGATAACAGAGAAAAGGAAATCGCCCAGTTCGTTGGTGGATGCTTCCTTATCCTCACGTGCCAATTCGACTTCAAGTTCCTTCAATTCTTCATGAACTTTCTGCCATACGTCCTCTTTCTTCTGCCAGTCGAAGCCAACATTACGAGCCTTATCTTGTATGCGATAAGCTTTTATAAGCGAAGGTAACGACGAAGGCACTCCACTCAATACTGTTTTGTTTCCATCCTTCTCTTTAAGTTTGATTTGTTCCCAGTTTTTCAGAACTTGCTCGCTTGTTTCAGCTTTTGAAAACTCTCCATCGTTATTTGCATTTTCAGGAACATAGGGTAGGGGCTTAGGACTGGGGGCTCCCACTTGACTAGGATGATATACGTGAGGGTGGCGGAAAATCAATTTATCAGTCTCTGTATTCAGAACGTCAGCAATATCAAATTGCCCTTTTTCCCGAGCAATCATTGCATAGAAACATGTATGCATAAGAACATCGCCCAATTCCTTTTGAATCTCATGTGTGTCATTCTTCATAATAGCATCGCAGAGTTCAAAAGTCTCCTCGATGGTATTCGGACGTAAACTCTCGTTGGTTTGCTTTTTATCCCAAGGACATTTTTCACGTAACTGGTCAAGAACGTCAAGCAGACGTCCAAATGCTTCCATTTGTTCTTCTCGTGTATGCATACGTTTATTTTTCTGGCAAAGGTACGTATTATTTTTGTAACAGCCAAATTTTACCTCAACTAAACCAATACTTTGCAAGAAGTAAACCTATGGTTTGCTGGTACCAAATGATAAGTTTGCTACAATCTTCCTTTTGATACAAAAATATAGGTTGAAGGATTTGTTGAGTTCGTTTTTTTTTCGTAACTTTGCACCCCGTAAAGAGAAAGCATTTTATAATAAGGTATGGAAATAGCAAGTAAATACGACCCAAAAGAGGTCGAAGGTAAATGGTACCAGTATTGGCTGGATAACAAACTTTTCAGCTCTAAACCCGATGGTCGCGAACCCTACACAATCGTGATTCCTCCCCCCAACGTAACTGGCGTGCTTCATATGGGACACATGCTTAACAACACGATTCAGGACATCTTGGTTCGTCGTGCCCGCATGGAAGGTAAGAATGCCTGTTGGGTGCCTGGCACTGACCACGCGTCAATTGCAACTGAGGCAAAGGTTGTAAAGAAGCTGGCGGCAGAAGGTATTAAGAAGCATGACCTGACACGCGAACAGTTCTTGAAGCATGCGTGGGAATGGACTGACGAGCATGGAGGTATCATTCTGAAGCAGCTGCGTCGACTGGGCGCCTCATGCGATTGGGACCGTACCGCATTCACCATGGACGAGAAACGCTCTGAGAGTGTCATTAAGGTGTTTGTGGACCTCTATCGCAAAGGCTATATCTATCGTGGTCTTCGCATGGTAAACTGGGACCCAAAAGCCCTAACGGCCCTTTCGGACGAAGAGGTGGTCTACAAGGAGGAGCAGTCTAAACTATACTACCTGAAGTATTATGTAGTTGACTCCGATAAACTGGAGTTGCCTGCAAACGCAGAAGAATCAGGAAATGTAATTCATAAAGACGCAAAGGGCTATTATGCTGTAGTTGCTACAACACGTCCTGAAACAATCATGGGCGACACTGCAATGTGCATTAACCCCAAAGACCCTAAGAACCAGTGGCTGCGCGGCAAGAAGGTGATTGTACCTCTTGTAAACCGCGAGATTCCTGTTATTGAGGACCGATATGTAGAGATTGAGTTCGGTACTGGCTGTCTGAAGGTTACTCCTGCTCACGACAAGAACGACAACATGCTAGGCAAGGTGCACAATCTGGAGACTATCGACATCTTCAATGCCGATGGTACAATCAGCAACCAGAGCACCATGTATGTAGGCATGGACCGCTTTGAATGCCGCAAACAGATAGCAAAGGATCTTGAGACCGCAGGTCTGATGGAGAAAGTTGAGGACTACACAAATAAGGTGGGCTATTCTGAACGAAACCCCGATACGGCCATCGAGCCTCGTCTCTCACTGCAGTGGTTCCTCAAAATGCAGCACTTTGCCGACATAGCCCTTCCTCCTGTATTGAACGGCGAGATGCACTTCTACCCACAAAAGTATGTTAACACTTACAAGAACTGGTTGGAGAACATCCAGGACTGGTGTATCAGTCGACAGTTGTGGTGGGGCCATCGTATTCCGGCTTACTATTACGCTGAAGAAAAGTTCGTTGTTGCAGAAACCGCCGAGGAAGCTCTCGTATTGGCGCGCAAAGAAAGTGGTAATGCTAATCTGCAGATGGCGGACTTGAAGCAAGACGAGGATGCACTCGACACTTGGTTTTCATCATGGTTGTGGCCCGTATCACTCTTCGATGGCATCAATAACCCTGGCAACGAGGAAATCAATTATTATTATCCCACTAGTGACCTCGTAACAGGTCCAGACATTATATTCTTCTGGGTGGCTCGCATGATTATGGCTGGCGAGGAATATCTGGGCAAGTTCCCCTTCAAGAATGTGTACTTCACAGGTATCGTTCGTGACAAACTGGGACGCAAGATGTCTAAGTCACTCGGAAATTCGCCCGATCCTATTGACCTCATTGAGAAGTATGGCGCTGATGGCGTACGTATGGGTATGATGCTCTCAGCACCTGCTGGTAACGATATTCTCTTTGACGAGAGCCTTTGCGAACAGGGTCGCAACTTCAACAACAAGATTTGGAATGCCTTCCGTTTGGTGAAGGGATGGCAGGTAGCAGATACAGCAGCCGACAAGGGTAACAAGGATGCTGTCGCATGGATGGAGGCTCGCATCAAGCAGGCAAACGAAGAACTCCAAGATCATTTTGCCAAGTATCGTATCAGCGATGCACTTATGACCGTCTATAAACTGTTCTGGGACGAGTTCTCAAGCTGGTATTTGGAAATGGTGAAGCCAGCCTACATCGATGGACAGGCTCAGCCTATAGACAGCGAGACATATGCTGCAACATTGCGATTCTTCGAGATACTTTTGAAGATGCTACACCCCTTCATGCCGTTTATCACTGAGGAATTGTGGCAGGCTCTTTATGAGCGCAAGGAAGGTGAGAGCATCATGCGCGACAACCTGAAGTTGGACGCCCCAACAGAGGCAGACAACAAACTGGCAGCCGATATCGAGCTTGTTAAGCAAGTTGTTAGCGGCGTTCGTATGGTTCGCAATCAGAAGAACATTGCTCCCAAAGAGAAATTATCACTTCAGGCTGTAGGTCAGAATCATTTCGAGAACTACAACGATATCATATCGAAGATGGCCAACCTTCAGGATATCACTGTTGTGGAGAGCAAAGACGCTTCAGCTGCAGCCTTCATGGTAGGCACTGATGAGTTTGCTGTTCCTGTTGGTGACATGATCGACGTGGAAGAGGAGATCAAGAAGATGGAAGCTCAGATAGAGCATTTAGAAGGTTTCCTGAACAGCGTGAAGAAGAAACTTAGCAATGAGCGTTTTGTAGCTAATGCTCCAGAAGCCGTTGTCGCTTTGGAACGCAAGAAGCAAGCTGACTCTGAAGAGAAGATTGCAGCTCTTAAGGAGTCAATTGCCGCACTGAAGAAATAAATTAAAACTAATGTGTTGATATGGAATGGTTTGTTAATCTTTTCACAAATACCGAATCGGTAGCCCACATCGCAGTGCTCTATGCCATTGTGATAGCAGTGGGCATTTATCTGGGAAAGATAAAGTTGTTCGGTATTTCACTTGGCGTCACGTTTGTCTTGTTTGCAGGCATCGTGTTAGGCCACATCTATCATTACTATGGACTGGAGGCTGCTCCTACAGACACGCTGACCTTCGTACAAGACTTCGGACTAATCCTCTTTGTCTTTATGATTGGTCTTCAGGTAGGTCCCGGTTTCTTTGAGAGTTTTGGAAAGGCAGGCATCAAATTGAATGCATTGGCTGCTTCGGCAATCATTCTGAACATCCTCGTGATGTTTGCCTGCTATTTCATCTTCTTCTACAACCAGCATGACATCACCAACCTTCCAATGATGGTAGGTACACTCTATGGTGCTGTAACCAACACTCCTGGTCTTGGTGCTGCTAACGAAGCGCTGGCATCACTAAAGGATGTATTTGGCGACAATCCGCCACAGATTGCATCGGCTTATGCATGCGCCTATCCACTTGGCGTACTGGGCATCATAGGTGCTACTATCACGGTGCGTTACATCTGTCGCATCAAGCTTGAAAAGGAAGAAGCAGACCTTGAGGAAGCTGCTGGCGCCAAAGCAACTCAGAAACCACACCACATGCACTTGGAAGTCTCCAACAAATATCTTGAAGGAAAAACGGTTCTTCAGGTACATAACTTCCTGAACCGCGACTTTGTAGTATCACGCATCCTTCACGATGGCCACGTGTCTATCCCTAATCGCGACACGGTATTCCATGTAGGAGATCAAATGTACATTGTATGTGCCGAGGCCGACTACGAAGCTATCGTAGCCTTCATCGGTCCTGTCATTGAGGTTGACTGGGATCAGCAGGATCAGCCATTGGTATCTAAGCGTGTATTAGTTACCAATCCCAAGATTAATGGTAGATCGTTTGGTCAGATGCACTTCTCTAGTGTCTATGGTGTTAATGTTACGCGTGTAACGCGTCACGGCATGGACATCTTTGCATCACCAAGTCTGCCTCTGCAAGTAGGTGACCGCATTATGGTGGTAGGTCCGCAGGATGCTGTTGACCGCGTGGCTCATATCATGGGTAACTCTATTAAGCGTCTCGACGCACCTAACATTGCAACAATCTTCGTAGGAATTATCGTAGGTATCATCTTCGGTTCACTGCCTTTCGTTCCTGGCATGCCTCTGATGAAATTAGGTATTGCCGGAGGTCCACTGATTATCGCCATTCTGATAGGTCGTTATGGTTACAAGGTAAAATTGGTTACTTACACCACGACTTCTGCTAATATGATGTTACGAGAAATCGGTTTGGTACTTTTCCTGGCTTCTGTTGGAATCAAGGCTGGTGCAAACTTCTTCGACACGGTAATGACAGGCAATGGTGTTCTATACGTATTGACAGGTTTCCTGATCACTATAATACCTATTTTAATTATAGGTCCCATAGCCCGACGCCTAAAGTTCAACTACTTCACCATTGCCGGCATGTTGGCTGGTACCTATACCGACCCGCCAGCACTAGCTTATGCAAATAGCATATGTTCTAAAGAGGCTCCTGCTGTAGGCTACTCAACAGTATATCCTATGGCCATGTTCCTACGCATACTGACGGCACAGCTCATTGTGCTATTTTGCTGTGGACAATTTTAGAGTGACTTTAACTTTCAACTTTTATAACTAATGCAAACACTTAGACTTTGGCTTAGTTTAACAGTTATCACCTCATCGATGATGATGTTTGCGCAAGGAGCAAAGAACATTGTCATCAGTGAGGTGCAAACCGTTAATAAGGCAGGAATTGAAGATGCCTATGGCGACAGAAATGCATGGGTAGAACTGGAAAATACATCCTTTTCTACCTACAATGTAAGGGGTATGTACATAGCCACCAACAAAGCAGTGCTGAATACTGCGCTTTCTGCACCTGAACGCATAAAAATGATGAGCATCATTCCATCGGGTGACGAGCGTACGAACATGGGGGCACGCAAGAATTTGCTACTCTTTCTAAACTCTAATCCTGCAAAGAGTTTGCTTCATCTGAATGCACCTGTGATAGAAAATGCATCTCTGTGGATTGCGCTATACAACGCCAACGCTGTTGAGTTGATAGACTCCATAACAGTTCCCGCCTTGAATGCAAACGAGTCTTTTGCCCGTATAGGGAAAAAATGGTCTGTGAGGAAAGCTGATAAAGTGACACCTGGTGCATCTAATCAAGCTGTTGGAGAATCACACAATAAGTCTAAGATAGACAAGTTCAAGGAAAACGACCCACATGGTTTTGCAATGGCATTTATGGCAATGGGTATCGTTTTTCTTTGCTTGGCATTGTTATGGATATTTTTCATGCTCTTTGGCATGTTGATGCGCCATATTGAAACTGCCAAGAAAGTTGCTCACAAACAACCTATCAAACCAATCACTAAGACAGTTGAGAAGACTGCAGAGATAGGACACAAAACTAGCAATATTCTTCAGGAAGGTTTTGAAAAAAAAGGTATTGACATGGAAGTATATATGGCTGTAATTGGTATGGCTTTACGGCAATATGAGGATGATGTACATGATGTGGAAAGTGGTATTATTACCATTAAGCCAAAAGATACAGGTTGGGACGATGAATATAGTCAGATGACTCATTTCCACGATCCCGTTCTTCCTACCACACATCAATCACCTATTATTCCAACAACTCCAGAAATCATATAAAATCATATGAAAACGTATCAATATAAAGTAAAGGGCGTTGACTATAAAGTTGAAATTGCCGAGGTTGAAGGTAATATCGCCAAAGTAAATGTGAATGGGATTCCTTTTGAGATAGAACTCCAAAAGCCCATTAACGCTGCAAAGCATCCACAAATGAATACTCCTAAGGTGGTCGTTGCCAAACCTGCTCCTGTACGTCCGGTAGTTACCACTCCTGTAGCTCAGCAAGTTCAGCCAACCCAACCCACAAGTGCTGGTACACCTCTCAAGTCTCCTCTTCCTGGTACAATTACAGATGTGAAAGTACAGGTTGGTCAGCAGGTAAATGTTGGTGACACTGTACTTGTTCTTGAAGCCATGAAGATGCAAAACAACATCGAAGCTGAGGTTTCTGGACAGATAACTTCTATAACTGTAAAACCAGGTGATACGGTAATGGAAGGTACTGTACTGATTACTATTGGATAATTGCAAAAACCATTAAAGGAGGTATTTTATGTGGCAATTCATTATAGAAAATTTCAACGAATTCCTGACGTACACGGGGTTTGCCAATGCAACCGCGGGGAATTTGGTTATGATTGTCGTAGGAGCTATTTTCATCTATCTTGCCATCAAGAAGGATTTTGAGCCCCTGCTACTAGTCCCCATAGGCCTTGGTATTATTCTTGGCAATATTCCCTTCCGCGCTGATGCAGGCTTGGAAATAGGACTCTATGAAGACAATTCAGTCCTGAACATCTTCTATCAGGGTGTAAGACAAGGATGGTATCCTCCATTGATATTCCTTGGTATTGGTGCTATGACCGATTTCACAGCTCTTTTGGCTAATCCCAAGTTAATGCTTATTGGAGCTGCAGCCCAGTTTGGTATATTCGGTGCTTATATGCTCGCTTTACTTTTCGGTTTTGAACCTAATCAGGCTGCAGGCATTGCCATTATCGGTGGAGCTGATGGACCTACAGCTATATTCTTATCATCAAAACTTTCGCCAAACCTGATGGGTGCCATTGCAGTTTGCGCGTATTCATATATGGCGCTGGTTCCACTGATTCAACCCCCATTGATGCGTCTACTCACAACAAAAAGCGAACGTACGATAAAAATGAAACCAGGACGTGAGGTATCACAAACAGAACGCATCCTGTTCCCAATAATCGGATTGCTTATCACAACTTTTATAGTTCCATCAGCCTTACCACTTTTAGGAATGCTTTTCTTTGGAAACCTACTAAAGGAGAGTGGCAAGACTACACGACTAGCTAAGACTGCAGGCAGCGCATTGAACGACATTGTTGTTGTTCTTCTTGGACTGACTGTTGGTTGTTCAACACAGGCATCAGAGTTCTTAACACTAAACACTGTATTTATCTTTGCTATTGGTGCATTTGCATTTGCCATTGCAACAGCAAGCGGTGTACTTTTTGTAAAATTCATGAATCTGTTTCTAACTAAAGACAAAAAGCTCAACCCGCTTATTGGTAATGCTGGTGTAAGCGCTGTTCCTATGGCAGCACGAATATCCAATAACCTAGGTCTGGAATACAATCGTCATAATTTTCTTTTGATGCATGCAATGGGACCAAATGTTGCCGGAGTCATTGGATCAGCTGTAGCAGCAGGTGCTTTGTTAGGATTCCTTTCATAAACATATACAATTATAAATTATAGAAGAAAGCCACCCGAATTGAATCCGAGTGGCTTTCTTTTATAATAAAAACTCAGCTTATATCAGGTTAGAATCCCTTAATCAATAATTCCTATTATTTATATTGTCTAAGAGCGCCTAACAATTCAGCGTTTTCATTGCGATTTCCAACGGTAATTCGCAAGCAATCCTTGCAGAGTTGAACACGTGTTCTGTTACGAACAATAACTCCCTGTTTTACCAAATATTCATATATACTTTGGGCATTAGTCACCTTAGCAAGGAAAAAGTTGGCATCTGTAGGATATACTTTCTCACAAATACTAAGAGACTGAAAGGCCTCAATCATGCGAGAACGCTCATTTGTAATCAGCTGTATCCAGCGATCGACCTCGTATGGGTCGCTTAATATCTTCATAGCCTGCTCCTGAGTAAGTAGATTAACATTGTAGGGATACTTCACCTTATTGAATATGTTAATAATCTCAGGCGATGCAAATGCCATACCTAATCTTATTGCAGCAGACGCCCATGCCTTACTTAGAGTATTCAGAACAATAAGGTTAGGGTAGCGGGGGAGCTCAAAACGCAGAGGACGCTTATGAGAGAAATCGCTATATGCCTCATCTACAACCACAATACCATCGAACGATTCCAAAACCTTAACTATTTCTTCACGATTAATATCGTTACCAGTCGGATTATTGGGGCTACAAATCCAAATGACTTTTGTATGAGAATCACATTCAGACAACAATGCCTTTGCAGTAATTTGGAAGTTTTCGTCAAGAAGAACAGGACGGTATTCAACATCATTTATATCTGCACATACCTTATACATACCATAGGTTGGCTCAATAGCAACTACATTGTCCTCTTTTGGTTCGCAAAAACAGCGATACACTAAATCAATGGCTTCGTCACTACCATTACCAAGGAATGTATAATCTGTCGGAATCCCCTTAACCTTCTCAATCATCGATTTCAGCTTCAACTGAAGAGGATCAGGATAACGGTTATATGGACCACCATATGGATTTTCATTCGCGTCAAGAAATACCTTTGCCGTTGTTCCAGAGAATTCATTTCTAGCACAACTATATGGTGCAAGGTTCCAAATGTTCTTGCGCGTAAGCTTTTCGAGACTAATCATCATCTTCTTTGTTTTCTCATAAATTTATTTTATGGCATTCAATCTCACAGTCATAGCATTCTTATGAGCATCAAGTTGTTCTGCTTCTGCCATGAGTTCCACCGCATGACCGATTTGTTTTATACCATCTTCTGAGAGGTGCTGGAATGTAATCTTTCTGCAATAGCTATCCAAATTTACTCCACTATAAGCAGTGGCATATCCATGAGTTGGTAACGTATGATTAGTACCACTTGCATAGTCACCTGCACTTTCGCATGCATATTTCCCGAGGAAAACACTTCCCGCATTTACCACCTGCTCAGCCATCTCCTCATAATTTGATGTCTGAATAATAAGATGTTCGGGCGCGTATGCATTAGAAAGTTCCATCATCTCTTCATCAGATTTCACAAGAACTAACCGACTATTCTCCAATGCCTTGGCCGCAATCTCTTTACGAGGAAGCAGACATAATTGCTTCTCTACTTCTTGCTGAACCATAGTTAGCATCTCTGCAGAGGTTGTAATCATCAATACTTGTGAGTCGATACCGTGCTCTGCTTGAGAGAGCAGGTCGGCTGCAACAAATGTAGCATTAGCCGATTTATCCGCAAGAACACAAACCTCACTGGGGCCAGCGGGCATGTCAATTGCAACATCCCCCATGGAAACCTGTTGTTTGGCAGCCATCACATACTGATTACCTGGTCCAAAAATTTTATATACCTTGGGGACTGATTCTGTACCATATGACATAGCCCCTATTGCCTGAACTCCTCCAATCTTAAAGATTTTGTTAACACCTGCTGTACGTGCAGCCACAAGTATAGCAGGATGTACTTTCCCCTCACGATTTGGAGGAGTACAAAGAACAATATCTTTGCACCCAGCAATCTTTGCAGGTGCTGCAAGCATTAAAACTGTAGAAAACAAAGGGGCAGTACCTCCAGGAATATATAGGCCAACTCGCTCAATGGCCACACTTTTCTGCCAGCACACAACACCCTTCTTTGTCGTAATCTTCTTACCTGAGAATTTCTGTGTTTCATGAAACTTGTAGATATTTTCATGAGCGAGCTTGATGGCTTTCTTTAGCTCTTGGCTGATCAAGGTTTCTGCTTCATCGATTTCCTTCTCGGTAACAGCGAGTGCAGACAGTTCTACATGGTCAAAGCGCTGCTCATACATTCTGACAGCCGCATCGCCCTTCTCGCGAATATCACAAAGAACGCTGCTAACAGTATTCTGTAACTGTGTCATGTCAAGATGAGGACGCTCACATATTTCTGCCCACTGCTCTTTCTTGGGATATCGTATAATCTTCATAGGAGATAGAGTCTAAAATCAAAGAATCATCTTTTCGATGGGAGTAACAAGGATGCCTTGTGCACCAAGATCCTTTAGTTGACCAATAATTTCCCAAAAACGCTTCTGGTCAAGAACAGTATGAACAGAGCACCATTCATCATCAGCCAAAGGAATAATCGTAGGACTCTTTAAACCAGGAAGAACATTGATAATTTCATCAAGCTTTGCTTTTGGCGCATTCATGCGAACATACTTTTTGTCTTCTGCTTGTTTGACAGCCTCAAAACGGAAAAGCATCTGATTTAAGATATCACGTTTCTCATTACTCATACCCGGATATCCAATAAGCAACGCCTCACTCTGCATAACAATCTCAACTTCACGCAGATTGTTACTAACAAGCGTAGAACCAGAACTAACAATGTCAAAGATAGCATCGGCCAGCCCAATGCCCGGACTGATTTCTACACTACCAGTAATGACATGTACATTTGCACTGATGTTGTGCTCCTGCAAATAACGATTAAGAATGACAGGGTAGGAAGTAGCAATAGTTTTACCATTAAACCATTCAAGTCCTTGATAGTCAATATCCTTGGGAATGGCCAAGGACAAACGGCAACGGCTAAAACCTAATCGAGAAATAATGTCTGCCTCGGCACCACGCTCCTGATACTCATTTTCACCGACAACTCCAATGTCAGCCACACCAGTAGCTACACTTTGAGGAATATCATCATCTCGTAAATATAAAACTTCCAATGGAAAATTCTGAGCTGAAACCAGAAGTGTTCTCTTACTAGCAGTCACTTTAATGTCTGCCTCACTGAGCAACTGCATGGTGTCCTCATACAGTCGACCTTTTGATTGTACTGCAATTCTTAGCATAAGTCTAATTATCTTGAAAATCGTTCGCAAAATTAGTGATTTTTTTTCTAATATGCAATAAAATGCTTATTTTTGCACCAAAATTTCAATGAGATTGAGACACTTTAGTATATTTATACTCTTTTTTGTGCTTGTTGCATGCCAACGTCAGAAAGATGTCACGCCTCCATGGACATCTACGTCCAATACGGAAGAACAATTCGACCTTTCTGATATAGAGCAAGCCGGTGAGTTGATTGCCGTGACAATGTATGGCCCCGACACATATTACGACTATCGAGGCTATCATCTTGGCGCTCATTACTTACTTTGCGAGCGACTAGCTAAACATCTAGGGGTGCAGCTTCGTATGGAAGTTTGCAGGGATAGTATTGAAATGCTCGCCAGATTGGAAGCAGACGAAGCTGACATCATTGTGTATCCAATAAACAATGATTCTACATTATTCGGATGGAAAATAGGCAAAAACAAACCAGAATTGCTACAGGAATTACGAAAGTGGTATAACCCCAAATTCTTAGCAGAAATGAAAGACTACGAGAAAACACTTCTTTCACGATCCAGGGTGAAACGCAGAGTCTATGCACCTATGCTATCAAAAGGAGTTATTTCTCATTATGATGATTTATTCAAGAGGTATAGCCGCACATGCAATTGGGATTGGCGTCTTTTAGCAGCTCAGTGCTATCAGGAATCAACATTCGACCCCAATGCCCAATCGTGGGCAGGAGCAAAAGGTCTAATGCAGATTATGCCAAGCACAGCCGACCATCTCGGTCTTTCACGTGATCAGATTTATAATCCGGAAAAAAATATTGCCGCAGCAACAAAACTTCTTAAGGAACTTGAGTATCTCTTAAGTGATGTTCACGATAGGAACGAACGACAAAATTTAGTCTTGGCAGCTTATAATGGTGGTATGAACCACGTACGTGATGCAATGCGTTTAGCTCAGAGAGATAAGAAAAATTCCCATTCTTGGGCTGACGTACGTCCTTACATATTGAAATTAAGCCAACCTCAGTATTATCAAGACACATTAGTTCATTATGGATATATGCGCGGACAGGAAACTGCCGAGTATGTAGATAAAATTAGACAACGATATCAAATATATAGACGTTCTGCACGATGAAAAAAAAATTAAAACTTGTAGCTGACAGTGGAAGTACTAAAACAGATTGGGCCATAGGAGACTTGCGTTTAAAGACTCAGGGAGTAAATCCTTTTCACCAAGACGACTGCACTATCCTAAAAATTCTAACAGGCGAATTACTGCCTCAAGTTTCGCATCTCGACATTAACGAAATATGTTTCTATGGAAGTGGTGTCCGTCCTGAACTTGAAGACAAAATGGAGCACTTATTAAAACAGGTATTTCCTAAAGCCGCCTCTATTGAAGCGCATGGAGATCTTCTTGGTGCAGCAAGAGCGCTATTCGGATCTAAAGAAGGAATTGCATGTATACTTGGAACTGGATCAAACTCATGTCTTTATGACGGTCGCACTATTGTGAAAAATACACCTGCTCTTGGTTATATTCTTGGCGATGAGGGAAGCGGCGCCGTCTTAGGTAGAAAGTTTATAAATGCATTATACAAGAACCGATTATCAGACTTAATAAAAGAGGAATTTGAATCTACTATGGGATTAACAATGTCTGATATTATTTCACAGGTCTATCGTCAGCCTATGGCTAACAGATGGCTAGCTTCTCTTTCGGAATTTATAATCAAGCATATTGAAAACGAATTAGTCAACGATATAGTTGTGGAGAATTTTCTTGATTTTATCCGTATTAACATCGCTCCATATAACCGACCAGAACTTCCTATTTCAGCCGTTGGTAGTATAGCCTATTATTACGAGACACAATTACGAGAAGCTGCAAAAAAAGAGGGCTACGCTATTGGAAAAATAATGCGTAGCCCCATAGACGGCTTAGTCTAAATGAAATAACTCGGGTAGGGGAATGGTGACTGGAGAATTATCGGGATTGACCTCCATGATATCCGCCATCATGTCCCACCATCTCTGAGTAATGGGATCTACATTCTCTGTGTCCTGTGAATTCCCTTCTTTTGTACATTCCTGATAAGCGAACAGTATATTTGTGTCTTTATCCCAATAGATACTATAGTTCTCTACACCTTGTTCCTTTAT
>Ga0265298_10000505_pt1 | contig 58209 bp, 52 predicted proteins | sample AusTroGonzalo_MG_3_FD_193486 | JGI IMG/M metagenome (GOLD analysis project Ga0265298, IMG submission 193486) | Bovine rumen microbial communities from tropical cattle in Woodstock, Queensland, Australia - Gonzalo_01 | ecosystem: Host-associated > Mammals > Digestive system > Stomach > Rumen ... | reverse complement strand
GGCTTTGGCGCAGGCGGCTGTTCCCTCGGTTTATGTGATTTGTGTCGCCACGCTGTTGGGAGCCTTCTCCATGACCTTCTTCGAGGCCGTATCGGGCACAGGCAACACCACGGCGGCCATGGCTTTGGAGTTCGGCATCCTGATCGCCTACATCGTCTACATCTTCCTCATGACCAAGACTTCCACCATCGCCGCCGTATGGACCGCCGAGTGGCTCTACAACATCTCCATTGGGTTGATTTCGCTGGTGTATATTTGGAAGGCGGATTGGGGGAGGAAGAGGATATAAAAGATGGATTCCCTCATAAAAATGTAATTTTTTGAAATTATTCCCTCATAAAAATGTAAATTTTTTGGAATATTCCCTCATAAAATTGTATTTTTGCGGCGGAATTGAAATGTAAAGCACATGGAAAGAGCAATTTACAAACAACTATTGGAGTGGAAAAACAACGTTGATAGAAAACCTTTGATACTTCTCGGTGCCAGGCAGGTTGGGAAGACTTACATATTGAAGCAATTTGGCACACGAGAATTTAGCAATATGGTCTATGTCAATTGCCATAATAACGAGTTTATGGCAAACTTGTTCACGGATTTTGACATTGGCCGTGTCATTTACCAAATCAGCGTTCATGCTGGACAGAGAATCACGTCAGGAAAGACATTGCTTTTCCTCGATGAGATTCAGGAGATTCACAACGGCATCGCCAGTTTGAAATATTTTTGTGAGGATATGCGGGAACTCCATGTGGTTGTGGCAGGTTCGTTGCTTGGCATCTCACTCAAAGAAAACGAGTCATTTCCGGTAGGTAAAGTGAACACTATGAGGATGTTCCCCATGACTTTTTCTGAGTTTTTGATTGCATCGGGAAGGGGACAACTTGCAGAAGCCATCGATAATCTTGATTACGAAACCATGCGTTTGTTGAACGATGAATGCACTGACAAGTTGCGGCAGTATTTTTTTACAGGAGGTATGCCTGAAGCCGTGGCAAATTGGCTGCAAAACCACGACCCAAAATTGGTCAGGAAGATACATGGCGAAATCCTTGAATCCTATTACATGGACTTTGCCAAGCACACGAAAACCATGGTCAGGCATATTCGAATGGTGTGGGACAGCATTCCGGCGCAGTTGGCCAAAGAAAACAAGAAATTCATTTTTGGGCTTGTCAAAAAAGGAGCGAGAGCGGCCCAATTTGAGGAAGCATTGCAATGGCTTGTAGATGCAGGATTGGTTATTCGGGTGAACCGTTGCACCATGCCGCGCCAACCATTAAAGTTTTATTCGGATCCATCGGCATTCAAAATCTATCTCTTGGATTGCGGGTTGTTGGCCACGCTTTGCGAGACTGAACCTGCCGACATTCTTTTGGGAAGCAAGGCTTTTGTTGAGTTTAAGGGTGCCTTTGCAGAGAATTTTGTATTGCAGCAATTGACCGCCAAACAAAACCTTCCCACCTATTATTTCAGCAAAGACAACTCCACGCAAGAGGTTGATTTCTTGGTGCAAACCCCAGAAAGGATTGTCCCAACAGAAGTGAAAGCGGAAGAGAATGTCAAGTCGAAGTCGTTGTCCACGTTTATCAAGGAGGACTTCAAGGAGTTAGGTCTTAAAGGCTTGCGTTGCAGCATGAAACCATACATTGACCAAGGCTGGATGGAGAATATTCCGTTATATGCTGTTGAGGCTTATTTTTCTGGAGTTTGATAAGCCGCAAGTTTTGCGGATTATTGACCGCAAAAGAGAAAAAGACTGAATAGATTGAAAGGTATGAGCTGTTTTTGTAACTTTGCAAAAACTCATTTATATGAAAAAGAAACTTGTAATCTTCACAGGCGCAGGCATCAGTGCCGAAAGCGGAATACCGACCTTCCGCGATGCCAATGGTATGTGGGGGAAATATGATGCCATGAAATTAGCTAGCGTTGAGGGCTTTGAAGAAGACCCGCAAGCCGTGCTTGATTTCTATAATGCTCGGCGAAAAAACTTATTGGAAGTCCAGCCCAACCATGCCCATCTTGTTTTGGCTGAACTTGAAAAGCAGTTTGATGTGACGATTGTCACCCAAAATGTGGACAATCTGCACGAAAGAGCGGGAAGCAACAAAGTGCTGCACCTTCACGGTGAACTGTGCAAGGTGACCTCATCACGCAACCGCCTCGACCCCAATTGCATAAAAGACTATCCATTAGATGTTCCCATCCGCATAGGCGACAAAGCCGCCGACGGCTCACAACTTCGTCCTTACATCGTTTGGTTCGGTGAATATGTGGATAATATGGACGAGGCCACTCGTTTTGTAAAACAAGCCGACATTTTCGTCGTCATCGGCACTTCTTTGGTGGTGTATCCTGCGGCAGGATTGGTCAACTATGCGAAGCGGGAAATCCCCAAGTTTTTGATTGACCCGAATGACATAAATGGCGGTCTTCCAATGGGGTATCAACATATCAAGTCAACGGCTGTTGAAGGGGTGGATGAGTTGGTGAAGAGGTTGGAAGAATTGAGGTGAAATTGAAAAATGTTTATTTTTGCAGAATTGAAACTGTATGAGCAATGGATAAGGAATCATTAACTTGGATGCCGTTTTACACGGAGTTGGCTAAAAAACTACTGAAATACAAAAACGACAGAAAACCTTTAGTGGATTGGATTTATTCTGATTTGTCGGCCGTCAAAGGGAATGGAGGCAAATCTCTAGTGAATTATATAAAGGAACAGGATGGTTCGCAAGTGAAGGACATCGATCCTTTTTCAGTTTTTGCGATTTTCAATAGGAACACAACTCATTTAAAAAGAATGGAGTTCTTGAGCCTATTCAAAAAGCATTTTGAAGTTGAAGCCGAAGTGCCAATAGATTTTGATGGGGTGCCCACCGTCGACTCCCGTCGTTCTTTCTTTTTCCATTGGGAACTTGATAGAAAACATGAAATCAACGATCAATGGGATTTGTTTGAAAAAGCAATCACTGATGCTGATATTGAAGTTAGTTTCAATAAGGTTCTTAATAATGGAATGGCGAAAAATAGTTTGACAATGGTTTTGTATTGGATTGCGCCGAGCCGTTTCATGAGTTTGGACTCCAGCAGTAGGGCTTTTATTCATTTATACGGACTTCCAATCGATTTTCCTGATTTGGATTATTCCAAGTATGTTGAAACGATGGAGAAGGTCAAATCAATGATGGCAGAAGGAACTATTCCATATAAATCTTTTGCGGAACTTTCTTGGGCAGCATATACCGCTAATAATACTGAAAAAATCTGGATGTGGAATCAAAAGGATATTATGAATGGCGGTGAAGGAGATGTTTTTTCTACAAATGTTTTAGAAATGGGTAATGAAGTGAATGGTAAACTAGATTTTGCTTCATATAAAACAAAACTTGACTTAGGTAATGCCTATCGTGATATAGTCGGGAATAAGGATGTTTCGATTCCTGATATGTATTGGAAGTTCATGAAAGAGGTAAAGCCAAATGATTTGGTTGTGGTATTTGAGACAACAAAGAAAAGTAAACCCCAATCTCATTTGTTGTATGGTTGGGGGCGTTTTGTGTCTGAATGTAAATTTCAAGCCGATAACTCAATACAAAGGGAGGTGAAATGGCATTTTCCAAGACCAATGGATCCAATAGAGGAAACTATGACAAAAAATGCATTATACTTTCATTGTGTTTCAGGGATAGAGGCATACAACATAAAGAACTTACTGAATATTAACGACGATAATATACAAGACAAAATGGATATAAAATCAGATAAACATCTACAAAAATACATCGATTTGTTGAAAACTAATCATAACCTGATTCTCACGGGTGCTCCGGGAACAGGTAAGACTCATTTGGCAAAAGAAATTGCCAAGGAAATGGGAGCGGAAACCAAGTTCGTTCAATTCCATCCTTCATACGATTACACTGATTTTGTGGAAGGTTTGAGGCCAAAGAATGATGATAATGGAAATGTGGGCTTTGAAAGAAAAGATGGTGTTTTTAAGGAGTTTTGCAAGAGGGCTTTAAAGGCTTCTTTCGTGAATACAGTCGATAATTTTGATTCTGTTTGGAATCAATTGATTAAAACATTGGAAGAGAACGATTTTATCGAAATACCATTGATTAGTGGGAAATATGCGATGAGAATTGAGTTGAATGAGAATGGTGATGGATTGGCGAATCGAACTTATGAAAATGACAAGTATGAGCAAGGAAAGTGGATTAGAGGTCAATCAAAGTTTTTCAGTAAAGAGCAATGTTACAATGTGTATCGTGGATTGAATGGAGTGCCTTCTGGTGGACATGATACATACCGAAAGGCAGTTGTGAGATACATGAAAGATAAAATGGGGTTGCTCGAATACAAAGTTGGGGATGAGAATACGTTGGTATCCAAACCTTTCGTCTTTATCATCGATGAAATCAACCGTGGCGAAATCTCGAAGATTTTCGGAGAGTTGTTTTTCTCCATCGATCCAGGTTATAGAGGAGAGAAGGGCAAGGTGGATACCCAATACCAAAACATGGTCGAAGAAGGCGATGTGTTCAAAAATGGTTTCTATGTTCCTGAAAATGTCTATATCATCGGCACAATGAATGACATCGACCGCAGCGTGGAAAGCATGGATTTTGCTATGCGCCGCCGCTTTGCATGGAAAGAAGTCACGGCGGAGGAGAGTTTCGAGGCCATGAAAGACAGCATGACCCATGCCGAGGAAATCAAAAAACGGATGACAGCCTTGAACAATGCCATTTGTGACGAAAAACTTGGACTGAACAAGTCATACCAAATCGGTGCCGCCTATTTCCTGAAACTGGATGAATATGATGGCGATTTCTACAAGTTATGGGAATACCATTTAAAAGGCTTGCTTTCCGAATATCTTCGCGGCAATCGCGATGCAGAGAAACAGTTGGAAAAATTGAAGAAAGCCTATGATGGCAATAGCGAATCTCAGAATGGATGATTCAGACCAAGGACAATAGCATTACGGCAGCCATTCCAGAGGGTCATGAACTTGACGACCTGAAATGCATGGCCAAACCTTCCATTGCCGAACTGTGTTCGGACGAGGGAAGCAGTTTGCTCGTTTTCCCTCAATCTCTTGACGAATACGGCGACAAGATTGGAACAGAACATATCTTTGCCATTAATGGTGAAAACCAATTGGTTACAGGCAATATTATGGGTTTTGTCGGCTGTAATGACACCCAAGTATCCATCCGTTCCCGTTATGCACAGCAAGAACGCGACTATTTTCTGCATTATATGTTGCAGAAAGTGTTCGCTATCAATCTTTTCGACCTGAAACACGATTCAGACAAAGAAAGTGTTTTTGATTTTCTGATTTATCTGTTTCCCGCTTTCCTGAAACGGGCATTGCGTCAAGGTTTGTACAAGGAGTATCAGACCCGACATTATAATGATGCCAATGTTCGTGGAAGAATTGATATTCAGCGTCATATCCGAAAAAATATCCCATTTGCGGGGAAAGTGGCATATACCACAAGAGAATATGCTGTGGATAATTCTGTCACTCAACTTGTTAGACACACTATAGAGTATATCGCAAGCCATCCCTATCGTGGGAATATCCTCAACAATGACGAAGAAACCAAAGAAGCGGTCGGCCTGATTAACAATGCCACACCGAGTTATAACCGAAATGATAGGAATCGGATTATCAATTTGAATAAACGGCCAATAAATCATCCATATTTCAGCGAATATCGTGATTTGCAGCGACTTTGCTTGCAGATTCTTCGCCATGAGGAATTGAAATATGGTCAGGATGAGGAACAGATTTATGGTGTTTTGTTTGATGGTGCTTGGCTTTGGGAGGAATATTTGAATACTGCTTTGAAGAATATAGGTTTTGAGCATCCACGAAACAGAGCAAACAATGTTGGAAAGTATCTTTTCAAGCATCCGAATAAAGTTCTAACCCAACCTGATTTCTATATTGATGGCAGGATTGTTTTAGATGCGAAATACAAGAAGCATAAATCGTTATTTGAGAGTGAGCAGAGAGAGGATCGTTTTCAATTATTAGCCTATATGCATGTTTTCGACGCAAGTATCAGTGGACTGATAGTTCCTGTTTCATTGGGTGAAAATCCATTTATGGAGGGTGATATTAGTGGTAGGGGAGGAAAGATGCTATTGGTTGGTATAAACGTTGACCAAAAATGTGCATCGTTTAATGATTATGTTGCCATAATGGAAACGGAAGAAATGAGGCTGCTGGAGTCTATTCGTGGTTTCGTTTCGTAACATTCCAGCCATTCATCCAAGCCCTGAAAGGGCGACCCGATTTCAAGCGGTGGTGCAACCTCCGCTGAAAAAGTATAGCGTCACAAGCGGTGGTGCAACCTCCGCTTATTAGAACGATGCCGTCTCAATCCACCTCAAAAGCATACCGCTCATTATACTCAATGCCCGCCTCGTCCAATAGCCGCTGGTATTCCTCGCGCCATTCCGTGCGATGGTGGTGTTCCGCTTGGTTGCGGATGTATTGCGCAGTTTGGTCAAGATGTCTGTAATCGACAGAGAAGGCACCATAGCCTTTCTGCCATGCAAAGCCCTCGTAATATTGCTCGTCCAACGTCTTGATCCACTTGCTGCTGTATGCTTTGATATTTCTCATGAAGTCAACCAAAGTGATGGTTTTGGGTAGGGTGGTCAGAATGTGGACATGATTGCCGATGCCGCCGATGGCGATGGGGATGCCGTTCATGTTGCGGATGAGGCCACCGATGTAGGCGAAGATGTTGCCGAGGTCTTCATCACGCATCTCCATGCTGTTGCACTTGATGTGGAAGACGATGTGGATGTTGTTTTTGACGAGTGAGCTTGACATGATGCTTGTGTTTTGGGCGAGGGTTTCACCCCCGCTTGACATGATGCTTGTGTTTTGCGCGAGGGTTTCACCCCCGCTTGACGTATGGTCGCCCTTTCAGGGCTGTGATTGATGCACAAAAGTAGGAAAAGTTATTAAGTAGAGGGCTTAATGTCGAGAAAAAAGATGAACAAATCACATCAGTTAGGCCAAGCCCTAAAAGGGCGACCCCAATTCAAGCGGAGGTGCCACCTCCGCTTATTAGAACGATGCCGTCTCAATCCACCTCAAAAACATACCGCTCATCATGCTCAATGCCCGCCTCATCCAATAGTTGATGTCGCCCCCATCCAATGTCGAAAACACCGAACAAATTACCGCTAAAACACCGAATAAAACGTGTCGAAAACACCGAACAAAATTGGTAAAAAACACCGAATAGATTTGTGTAATCCATTTATTTATAGTAATTTTGCAGCGAATTTCAAAATGATGGATTATGGACTATTATAAGAGGATGGCTGACATTCAACTTGAAGAGCGTTTGAACGCTTTCGGAGCGGTGCTGATAGAAGGCCCCAAATGGTGCGGAAAAACCACCACTGCCGAACAAATGGCTGGCAGCATAATCAAGCTGCAATCGCCCGATATGCGCGAACAGTATCTCTCTGTCGCTGCATCCAAGCCTTCGTTGTTGCTTCAAGGTGCAACGCCACGACTCATTGACGAATGGCAGGATGCTCCTGTCATTTGGGATGCCGTGCGCACTTTGGTGGACGAAAGAGGGCTTGAAGGACAGTTCATCCTGACTGGCTCAAACGCGGTGGACAAGAGCAAAATTCATCATTCCGGAAACGGACGCATCTCCAAAATGGAAATGCTGCCGATGAGCCTTTGGGAATCAAGGGAATCCAATGGCACAGTCAGTCTGATGCAGTTGTTTGACAACCCGCAACAAGACATCGCTGCAGTTTCTGACATGCAGGTTGAGGACATTATTTTCGCGGCCTGTCGCGGCGGATGGCCTGCCACTTTGCGCCTCAAGGACGAAAAGTCGAAACTGATGGTGGCGAAAGACTATTTCCGAACCGTTTGCAAGGAGGACATTTCAAGGATTGACGGCGTGCAAAGGGACGAGAAACTGACGCGGATGATTCTGCGCTCGTATGCCCGCAACATCTCCACTTTGGCAAAAAAGACGACTATGCTTGCAGATGTGTCGGCATCCGAAGAAATGACCTGCTCAATGGATACTTTCACATCGTATGTGACGGCTTTGGAGAAGCTGTTTGTCATTCAGGATGTGGAAGCGTGGTGTCCAGCCATACGCAGCAAGTCGGTCATTCGCAGCACTCCGAAACGCACTTTCTGCGACCCAAGTGTGGCCGTGGCTGCGTTGCAACTGTCACCGAAAGCGTTGATGACGCAATTTAAGACCTTTGGCTTCCTTTTCGAGCAACTGTGTATCAGGGACTTGAAAGCCTACACTTCTGACATTGATTCGCATATTGGCTACTATCGTGACAAATATGGTTTGGAGGCAGATGTCGTGATACACATCAATGATGGCCGTTATGCACTGATAGAATGTAAGTTGGGTAGTGCGGAAATCGAAGAAGGCGCTGGTCATCTATGTGAGTTGCAGCGACTTGTCAAAGAGCACAACAAAACCGAACTACAGACTCCCATTCGCGAGCCGGATTTGTTGCTTGTCCTTACGGGCGGGCAGTATGCCTATCGCAGAAAAGATGGCGTTTTTGTGGTACCGATTGGTTGTTTGAAAAATTGAGATATTGATTTGAACTAAAGGTTTATGAATATGGGTTTTTGAAATGAGGGTGTTTGGTAAACATGTTGGTGTATGGCGCGAGGGTTTTACTGCCCGCTTGACATTGGGTCGCCTTTTCAAGGCTCTGTGGTCCGGTAGGAACAGCCCTGAAAGGGCGACCCGACATCAAGCGGTGGTGCAACCTCCGCTAAAAAACATGCAAACAATGCCACCTCCGCCATAAGTATACATGAAAAAGAATCCAAAACAACCTTATGCCCAAATCAAAAATAGTTGTATTTTTGCCCATCACTTAATACTACTATGCTATGAAACGTATTCTTCTTTCCTTGATGACCCTCGCGGTGCTTTGCGCCTGCAATGATAACGTATGTACGATTAGCGGAACCTTGACGGATCCGGTGGATTCCGTGCGCTTGGTGGATATTTCGGGCACCGTGTTGGACGTCTCGACTGTTAAAGACGGTACTTTTACCTTGAAATGTGAGATTGATCCAGAAACGGGTGTCAGCATCATTAGGGGCGCAATGCCCACGGAAGACTTGTATTATACCGAGGGAGCTGTGTTTTATGACCCCATTCCGCTTATCCCGGATGTAAAGAGAATCAAAGTTGCCATTGCTGATGGTCAGCCGGAGATAAAAGGCAGCCCGATGTCGCAAGAGATCCAAGATTTTCAACAATGGGCGATGGATACCTATTTGAATGATGTTGAAACGATTAGGGCTTTGGAGGAAGCTGGCGACTCGATTGGGAAAATGAAAACAAGTGAAGAATTGGCCAATAAGATGGCTACTCGTTGCCGTGAAGTCTATCAAGCACATAAGGCCGACGCCATGGGTGCCCAAGCTTTGGGTCTCTTGATTGAATTTGCTGACGAGGACGAATTCATCGCATTATATGAACAAGGCGGGAAAGCCGTCAAGGCGGATGCCCAATTGGGTGGCTACTACGAGTATCTGAAGTCCTTGCATAATGAAGTCGTAATCACGCTTTTGGAAAGCGGTGAGGTCGTCAAAGAACAGGGTACTTTTGGAGACTATGTGGGGGCGGGGAATTACACGCTTGTGGATTTCTGGGCTTCGTGGTGCGGTCCCTGCAAGGCCGAGGCGCCAAATGTGATTGCCGTATACGAAAAGTATCGCGACATGGGTCTGGTCGTCATCGGCGTGCCGGTGAACGATAAGCAGGAGGCAATGGAAATGGCTTTGAAGAATCTGGGCATCCATTATCCTCAGGTGCTTGACCCCTCGCAGGCGTTGGTTGAGATGTTCAACATCGTCGGCATCCCTTACATCATCCTCTTTGCTCCCGACGGTAGCATTGTCGCTGCAGGTTTGAGGGGCGCTCAGATTGAAGATGCGGTAGCGAAGGTGTTGCAATAACAGAAAAATCGATTCTTTGTCATTTTTCTGTAAACCAACTATATACCCGACAGCAAACGACAACAAACGACTACAGTCGACTACAAACGTTTAATCAACGGCTTTTTCTTGACAATCGTTGTAATTTTGCAGCATGAAAAATAAATCACCGCAAAATTGCCCAAGCATGTCGAAAATCACTATCTTTGTCCAATTAATTAAATGAATTGCGCGAAGCGAATTTTGAATCTTAAATCTTTGAATCATTAAATCTTAAATCATTAAATACTAACTACTTAAAACCCCACAAATCATGACAACAGAAAAAACACAAGAAGAAGCTGCAAAACTGAGGCAGGAGAAACTGAAGGCTTTGGAAGCCACATTGGGAAACATTGAAAAGAGTTTCGGCAAGGGAAGCATCATGCGCCTTGGCGCCGAGGCGGAGAAGATGGAGAGCATCTCCACCGGCTCGATTGGACTGGACTACGCCCTCGGCGTGGGCGGTCTGCCGAAGGGAAGAATCATCGAGATTTATGGCCCTGAGAGTTCGGGTAAGACGACCTTGGCCCTGCATGTCGTGGCCGAGGCACAGAAAAAGGGTGGCATCGCCGCCTTCATCGATGCTGAGCACGCCTTCGACCGCTTCTATGCCGCCAAACTCGGTGTGGACATTGAGAATTTGCTGATTTCTCAACCCGACTATGGCGAGCAGGCCCTCGAAATTGCTGAAAACCTGATTCGTTCGGGTGCCATTGATGTCATCGTGGTCGACTCCGTCGCCGCTTTGACGCCCAAGAGCGAAATTGAGGGCGAAATGGGCGACAGCAAAATGGGTCTTCAGGCCCGCTTGATGAGCCAAGCCATGCGCAAACTCACCGCTACTATCAACAAGACGGGCTGTGTGTGCATTTTCATCAACCAATTGCGCGAGAAGATTGGCGTAATGTTCGGCAATCCCGAGACCACTACGGGCGGTAATGCCTTGAAGTTTTACAGCTCCGTGCGCATCGACATCCGCAAAATCAGCCAAATCAAGGACGGCGAGAACGTACAAGGCAGCCGCGTGAAGGTGAAGGTCGTCAAGAATAAGGTGGCCCCGCCGTTCCGCAAGGCCGAATTTGACATCCTTTACGGTGAGGGCATTTCGCGCAGTGGCGAAATCGTCGACCTCGGCGTGGAGATGGGCATCATCAAAAAGAGCGGCTCGTGGTTCAGCTACGGCGAATCGAAACTCGCCCAAGGCCGCGACTCGGTCAAGAAACTCATTGAGGACAATCCCGAACTTGCCGACGAACTCACTGCCAAGATATTTGAGGCGTTGGAGAAATCTGAAGAATGATATGAATCCCCCTTGCCCCCTTTTGAGGGGGGGTAGGGGGATTCACGAATACTTCCTGAAAAAAATGTAAAATGAAAAAAAACATCCTATTCCTCGGCTTGTTGCTGACTCTTTTTGCCTGCAACAACACGCCAAAACCCGAACAAGAAACCAAAACGCAAGAGCCAGTGGCACCTGTGACGGTTACAGCGGCCATTCAGTCGCTGACGGACTCCATCGCCATTGACAGCACCGATGCTCGCCTTTATGCGAATAGGGCAAAGGCCTATTTCGCCAACGAGCAAATCGGGCAGGCGATGATTGACATCAACAAGGCGCTGCAACTCGACCCGAACAATGTGGAGACCTATCTGCTCCTCGCGGATGTGTATTACACCCTCGGCGATGAGTCAAACATTGCTTCGACGCTCAATCGCGCAGCCGAAATCAACTCCCTCGACCCGCGTCCTTTGGTGAAATTGGCCGAACTCAATCTCTTGCAGCAAAACTTCAATCTCGCCTTCGGCTATGTCGACAAGGCTTTGGGCCTTTCTTCCTACAACCCAAGGGCGTATTTCGTGAAAGGCATGTGCTTTATGGCGGCCAAGCAAGACACGGTCAATGCGTTGAAGAACTTCCAGTATGCTGCCGAGCAAGATGCCGAGTTTTATGACCCTGTCGAGCAGATTTGTCGCATCTATGCCGTGCAGCAGCCGCCTTATGCCATGGATTATTTGCGCAAGGCGCAGCAGCAGTTCCCCGACATCCCGACGGCGCGTTATGAGTTGGCGCTTTACTTGCAAAGTCACGGCGCACCTGAGGAGGCTTTGGCGCATTACGACACTTTGCTGATGCAACAGCCTGAGAATTACATCGTTCTGTTCAACAAGGGCTATGTCAATTATGTCTATATCGAAAACAACGAGGCGGCTTTGGACTATTTCAATCAGGCTTTGGCGGTCAACCCCAACTATCTTGACGCCAAATACAACAAGGGCCGCGTGTTGGAGCAGATGGGCAACTATTTGCAGGCGCAGGAAATCTACAAGGAGGTGCTGAAAACCAAACCCGACTACCGTTTGGCCATCGAAGCCATAAACCGAATCCAAAACCAAGAAATAGAATAAGTTATCAAAACCAACATGTATCTATGATTCAAGTTTATTGCGTCAATACGAAGACCACCAAGGAGTTCAAGGAAGGGATGACTTTGCTCGAAATGCTCCCTGAATTTGAGTTTGACCGGCCTTATCCTATCGTCTCGGCCAAGGTGAACAACGTTTCCCAAGGGCTGAAGTTCCGCGTTTACAACAGTCGTGATGTCGAGTTTCTGGATATTCGCCACAATACCGCACGGCATGTCTATTTCCGCTCGCTGTGTTTCTTGCTTTACAAGGCATCGCTCGACCTGTTTCCGGGCTGCAAGCTCAACATGGAGCACCCCATTTCGAAGGGTTTTTATTGCCGCATTCGCAAAAACGATGGTCAGTTACTTGATGCCAATGATATTGCCGCATTGCGGGTGAGGATGAGGTCCATTGTCGCGGAGGACATCCAGTTTCACCGCCACGAGGCTCGCATCGACGATGCCATTCGGATGTTCAACGAATTGGGACAGGAGGATAAGGTCAAGCTGTTGGATACCAGCGGGAAAGCTTATACCGATTACTACACCTTGGACGGTACCACCGATTATTATTATGGTCGTTTGGTGCCTTCTACGGGTTGTTTGAACATTTGGGATATAGAGGCTTACCGCGACGGGATCCTGATGCGCATTCCCGACCGCGAGCATCCTGAGCGTTTGGCTGAAACCCACGACCAGCCGAAGACTTTCGAGGTGTTTTCGGAGAGCCTGAAATGGAATGACATCATGGGGCTGAGCACGGTGGGTGACGTCAACCATGCCTGCCAGAACGGCATGGCGCATGAATTGGTGCAGGTGGCCGAGGCCTTGCAGGAAAAGAAGATTGTGCAGATTGCGGAGGAGATTGACCGCCGCTATCATAGCGACAATCCCGTGCGCTTGGTGCTCATTACGGGACCGAGCAGTAGTGGCAAGACGACTTTCTGTAGCCGCGTCAGCATCCAATTGAAGGCTTGCGGCTTGAAGCCGATTTCGTTCTCGACGGACGATTATTTCGTCAACCGTGTCGACACGCCCAAACTGCCCGATGGCACCTACGATTTCGACAACTTCGAGACCGTAGACCATGCCGCCCTTGAGCGCGACCTCATCGCTTTGCTGAAAGGGGATGAGATAGAAGTGCCTGAGTATAACTTCGTTACGGGTATGCGCGAGTACAACGGCAAGAAACTGCAACTGAAAAAAGGTTCCGTCCTGTTGCTCGAAGGCATCCATGCCCTGAATCCCATGCTGACCGACCAGATTCCCGAGTCGACCAAGTTCCGCATTTTCATCTCCACGCTGACCAGCACCGCCCTCGATGACCACAACATCATCCCGACTGATGACAATCGCTTGTTGCGCCGCATCGTGCGCGATTACAACAAAGGCGCGTTCACGGCGCGACAAACCATCAGCCAATGGGCCAGTGTGCGCGAGGCCGAAGAGAAATGGATTAACCCGTATCAGGAAAAGGCTGATGTGATGTTCAATTCGGCCTATCTGCTTGAGTTTGCGGTCATGCGCAACCATGCCGAGAGCATTTTGGCCACGGTGCCGCACAACTGTCCCGAATACACCGAGGCGCACCGTCTGTTGCGGTTCCTTCATTACTTCACGCCGGTCTCCGACAAGGAGATTCCGGCCACTTCCATGTTGCGTCAGTTCATCGGTGGCAGTAGTTTTCTGTAATTTGCTAGGGCAAAAATCAAAAACGCCGCAATGACCCTGAAAAGCCCCTTCACGCTGATGGGGCTTTTCTTTTTTCTTCTTGGGTGCTGAAAACGGCTTTTCTGAAATTTGGCCTTTTTCGGCCTTGTAGAGCGGTTTTTGGCGAAAAACAAATTTTTCATCTTTTTTGCGTTTGGTGCCGAAAAATTGTGTATCTTTGCACCTTTATTTGAAAAACCCTAAAAATCAGAAAATGACTGAAGAAGAAAAAAGAGAATTGGCAAGCGAAGAATATGGTGCCAATAAGATTCAGGTCCTTGAGGGCTTGGAGGCCGTGCGCAAGCGTCCGGCCATGTATATCGGCGATGTCCATTTCCGGGGCTTGCACCATTTGGTATATGAGGTGGTCGACAACTCCATCGACGAGGCTATGGCGGGCTATTGCGACAAGATTGATGTCCGCATCCTGCCCGGCAACGCCATCAGTGTCCTTGATAATGGTCGTGGTATCCCGACGGGTATGCACCCCAAAGAGCATCGTTCCGCATTGGAAGTGGTGTTGACGGTGTTGCACGCTGGCGGCAAATTCGACAAGGGCTCCTATAAGGTCTCTGGCGGTCTGCACGGCGTGGGCGTTAGTTGCGTGAACGCACTTTCCACCCACCTCACCGCCGAGGTCTATCGCGAAGGCCAGATTTTCAAGCAGGAATATGAATGCGGCAAACCGCTGTACGACGTGAAGGTAGTGGGCGAGACCAAAATGAACGGCACCCGCATCACCTTCCAGCCCGACGGCTCGATTTTCCAGACGACGGAATACGATTATAGTACGTTGGCCAACCGTATGCGTGAGTTGGCTTACCTCAACCACGGCATCACCATTGTCCTCACCGACGAACGCACGAAAGACGAGAACGGCGAGTTCCGCAGCGAGACTTTCTATTCCGAGAACGGTCTCATCGACTTCATTGCCTATCTTGACGCCAACCGCGAGAAACTTATCCCTGAACCGATTTCCATCACGGGCGAAAAGAACAATGTGCCGGTCGAGATTGCTCTGGAATACAATCAGGAGTATTCTGAGAATCTGCATTCATACGTCAACAATATCAACACGATAGAGGGTGGTACCCACTTGCAGGGCTTCCGTTCCGGCTTGACGAGAACCTTCAACAGTTACGCCGAAAAATCGGGCTTGTTGGAGAAATCGAAAGTGAAAATCTCGCCCGACGACTTCCGCGAAGGCTTGACCGCTGTCATTTCGGTGAAAGTCCCTGAGCCTCAGTTTGAAGGCCAGACCAAGACCAAACTCGGTAACGACGAAGTGATGGGTATCGTCAACAGCATTGTGGGCGAGCATCTGTCCAACTACCTTGAGGAGCATCCCAAAGAGGCCAAACTCATTTTTGATAAGGTGGTGTTGGCCGCCCAAGCCCGTCAAGCGGCGCGCAAGGCCCGTGAGATGGTGCAGCGCAAGGGGGCTTTGTCGGGCTTCAGTTTGCCCGGCAAGTTGGCAGACTGCTCCGAGCGCGACCCTGCCAAGACCGAGCTTTATTTGGTTGAGGGTGATTCCGCAGGCGGTTCCGCCAAGCAAGGCCGTGACCGTAACTTTCAGGCGATCTTGCCCTTGCGCGGTAAGATTCTGAATGTGGAGAAGGCCATGCAGCATCGTGTGTTCGACAGCGACGAAATCAAGAATATCTACACCGCCCTTGGCGTGACCATCGGTACGGAGGAGGACAGCAAGGCTCTGAATATGGAGAAGTTGCGCTACCACAAAGTCATCATCATGACCGATGCTGACGTGGACGGCAGCCACATCACCACCCTGATTCTGACCTTCTTCTTCCGCTATATGCGCGAACTTATTGAGAATGGTTATGTGTATTGCGCCACGCCGCCTTTGTATCTCATCAAGCGTGGCACCAAGCCGATCCGCTACTGCTGGACTGACGAGGAGCGCTTCGCCGCCATGGCTGAACTAACCAAAAACGGCACGGTGAGCGGCTACGATGTGCAGCGTTACAAAGGTCTTGGTGAGATGAACCCCGAGCAGCTTTGGGAAACCACCATGGATCCGGCCAACCGCACCCTGCGCCAAGTGACCATCGAGAACGCCATGGAAGCCGACCACATTTTCTCCATGCTTATGGGCGATGAAGTAGGTCCGCGCCGCGAGTTCATCGAGCAGAATGCGACTTATGCGAATATTGACGCATAATGTTAAAATGATGGCAGTTTTTGAAAGGATTGATAATAAATAAGTGGCTGCTATGGAACAATCAGATAAAGATATGTTGTTTGAGCCGCTGGCTTCAATAAAGCGAGACGGTATTCTTGGCTTAAAACTTGGCGACGCAGAAGAAAAAGTTCTTTCAAGAATTAAAACTCTTGGGCTGTTGAATGATGAAGAAATAAAAAGAGGAAAACTATCAATTGCGGCTGGACTAAAAACGGTGGAATCGGGCTATTTAATAATCGGACAAAATATGTTTCGTGAGATTTCAAGTATTCAACTAAACATAAATTGCTTTGGGTTAAAAACGATTACTGTAAACATAAAACGCAAGCAGAATATCACCATACAACAACAACTTGAACAACTTACGGTTTTGGTGAATTATATTACTGGTCAAATGCCAACACATGGATTGCGTTTATGGAATTTAGACAATAATAATATTTCAGTGTATTACATTGATAATAATGTGATTTGTTTGGAATTTGATAAACATTTGTATTAACTAAGAATAGAAAAAATATGTTCAGTTTACCATACTTGTATTACTATCTTGTAGCGTCGTTCTTTTCGTTTATGCTACGTAGAAGCGCAACGCGTTCAAATGAGGGCGGAACACAAAAAGGTTCCGCTATGGATTATCTTGTTTCGTCTTACCAATCGCCATCTGAGCGTTTTGTGGATAGAAATAGTGAGTTCTTGAAATTTGTTGGTTCGATATGCGCCCTTGCGTCAATCGTTTTTATAATCATTGGCTTCTGGTATATGCCCGAATGGTGGTATCCGTTGGTGTTTTTAGGAATATCAGTATTTGCAACAACATTTATTCCGATGTCTGACAATATGGGTTGTATTCTTGGTGTAATATTCGCTCCTGTGGCTTGCGTGTTGATGTATTTGAGTTTGTTTGGAATTATTGCTTAATCAACTGGGTTATGCTGAACATAACATTACCACCAAAACCTGAAAAGAAAGAGTTCAAGGCTGATGGCAAACAGCCATACAACCTCATTTCCTTGTTGATTCCAAAGATAAGATATAAAAGCGAGATGAAACAATACGAGGAACGGTTGGCTATGGTGGAGAAGCAGTGGCCTGGATTAAAGGAGTGCAAGTATGATGTTGAATGGTACTCGCGCAAACGATTCCATGATTTTTTGTCGAAAATTTATGTGGATTTGTTTTATCTTAGAATGGATGGTGAAAAAATAGTGAAACTAAACAAAGAAATTAGAGAATGTGAGGAGGAAAAATACGGGCCAGTTATGATTAGCGTTGTGTCTATAGAACCACCTAAGCCTATTGACTATTACAAGGAATATATTCAGCATGGCAATTTTAAGATATTTGTTGATTTGTATAATACAAGAGAAGATGCCGAAAAAGAAGCAAGATATTTGAATGATAATAATTTGAAATACGGATTTAACGGCGATGGCTTTTTTGTTATGGATAACTTGGTTGAATATATAAAAAGGACAGACGGCTTTGTTTATCACTCCGACAACTTATTATTTCCTTACAGAGAGAATATGGTCGAAAGGAGGTATTATGTTGTGGTTGGCTGCCAGTGGGATTTATACAAGGCAATGATTATCCCTGACAAGAAAAAGGAGATAGATGATTTAAAGAAAAAGTTGCAAGAATTAAAGATTAACAAAATAATGGCTGATAATGGATTTGATGAATATGGGCGGATGCTAAAACAATAGAAGGATTTTGTAAATTGATTTTATGTAAATCTGAAAATCAGATTTTATGATTTGCATAAAACTACAAGTTTTTCCATGAAATGTAGTTCCCGTTTGAGGTTTGGATATCATGCTCGCCACCATAGACGACATGGAGTCGGCTTGTCTCAAGACGAGCACCTTTTGCGAAATTTTTCAGTGAAGTGAAATGGTCGGTGTGCATGGTCGCCGTTGACTTGATTTCGTAACAATCCAAATCCATCCCTTGTTCGGAAAGGAGGTCAATTTCCTCGCCGTTGCTATCGCGCCAAAAATACAGATTAGGTTCACGCCCTTGAGCGTATGCCTGTTTCACGAATTCTGCAATCACCATGTTTTCAAACAGTTCGCCACGCATATAATGTGTTTCCATCTGACGGGAATTTTCCAATCCCAATAGCGAGGCAGCTAAACCCGAATCACAAAAATAGAGTTTCGGCGATTTTACAAGTCGCTTGTTGAAGTTCTTGTAGTATGGCTTCAGCAAGAAAACAGTGTAACTCGTTTCCAAAATGGAAAGCCAAGCGTTGGCCGTTGGTACTGAAATTCCGCATTCAGTGGCCAATGAAGCCACATTGAGCAGTTGGGCTATGCGGCCTGCACATAATTTTAGGAAACGTACAAATTGAGACATATCGGAGATGTTGCGAAGCAATCTCACATCGCGTTCAAGATAAGTTTGTATGTAGTTGGGGAAAAAATCATTAGTGTCAATTTCTTTGTCGTAGATTCGTGGATAGCCACCTGTGATTAGCCAGTCGTTCAAGTTATCGGGTAATAGCGAGGCTTGCTGCAATTCAGTAACAGAAAGCGGTGCCATTTTCAGCACTGCCGTGCGACCAGCCAGACTCTGCGAAATGCGCTCCATCAATAGGAAATTGTGAGAGCCTGACAGAATATACATTCCCGTCTCGTTCCTCTCATCCACGCGGGTTTGGATGTAAGAAAACAGGTCGGGAGCGTATTGTGCTTCGTCGATGACCAAAGGCGAACCGAAGTTCATCAAGAATCCACGAGGGTCGTCGATGGCAAACTGCCGATGGTCAATATCTTCCAAAGAGATGTATTTGAACTCATTAAAGCGTTGCCGAAGCAGCGTCGATTTCCCGCATTGGCGTGTTCCCGTCAGTGTGACGACAGGGAATTTGGTGGTCATCTGCCGCAGTTTTTCTTCTATTGTACGTTCAATCATGACTGAAATTTTATGCAAAAATACAAATTCAATTTTATGATTTGCATAAAAACTGGAAAAATTTATTTCAGTGCTTGCGCATTTCAAATTAAATCGTGACCTTTGCCCAATAAATTTTCGATTATGCAAACATTTAAGAAAGGTGAGAAGATTGGCAAGTATGTCATCAACTCTTTTATAAAGAAAGGTGTTGTGGCTGAGTCGTATACGGTGCTTGGCCCTGACGACATGATGTATTTCATGAAGATTTATGACTTCCGAAGCATCCCGCGCGAGCAGCTTTTCGATGGTAAGGAGGTCTACGAAATTCATCTCTGCAAGGAACTCAACACCGATGAAAACCAGAATGTCATCCGCTATGTTGATAATGGCGAGGTGCGCAAAGGCAACACGACGTATCATTACCTTGTGACGGAGTTTTACCGTGGCGTTTTGCTTTCAGATGCCGTCAAGCAAGATGGGCGTTTCGATTTGGAGGACGCGGTGCAAATCACCCTTTGTGTGTTGACAGGATTGTCGTTTATTCATTCTCGTGCGTTGATTCACAATGATATACGGCCTTCCAATATCATGCTTCAGGAAATGGAGGACGGTATGCTGATGCCCACCATCATCGACCTCGGTCACATTTCCTACATGGTGAAAGGCCGCCCGACATTTCCCGTTGAGGACTTGAAGCCGTTCTTCCGTGCGCCAGAGACTTTCCGCTCGGTGTACACGGTGAAGAGCGACATTTTCTCAACGGGCGCGCTTCTCTATTACCTCATTTTCGGCATGTCGCCGTGGGAAGTGGATTTGGCTGCTGCCAAGAGCGACAAGAAAAAGAAGGCCGATTTGGTGAAAAAAGCGCGGAAACAGGAACTCGTTTTGGAAACTGAAGAAGTACAACTTCCTGATTATCTGAAAGCTATTCTGATGAAAGCGTTGGCCAAGAAGCCCGAAGACCGTTTTGCGTCGGCGGCGGAGTTTGCCCAAACTTTATATGAGCAGGTGATGCCCGAATTGGCGAAACGGATGGAGGACGAGGCTCCCAATGCTACGCCTCAAGAGGATGCGCAAAGCCACGACAACAGCGGCCCGACCATTACCTTCAAGAAAGGTTCAGGCAGCGGTTTCGATAATGTGACAGGTCGCGACGAACTGAAGGAACAACTGCGCAAGGAGGTGCTTTTTGCTTTGCAGAATCCCGAAAAGGCAAAGTTGTACAAGTTGCCGGCCATTAACGGTGTGTTGCTGTATGGCCCTCCCGGATGCGGAAAAAGCCTTGTGCTTGAGAGTTTTGCGGAGGAGTTGGGCTTCAATTATTCCATCATCAAGGGCGTGGAAATGGGGCATATCTATCAGGAGGGTGTGTTGGAAAACCTGCAACGGGTCTTCGATGCCGCCGAAATCAAGGCACCGTTTGTGCTCTGTTTTGACGAATTGGAATTCATTGCGCCCAATCCCAACGGCGAAGGTGAGGACAGCAACATCACACAACAGGTTTCGGCCTTGTTCGGCATGATGAACGAATGCTCGAAGAAAGGCATTCTCGTGGTGGCCACCACCAACCGTCCCGATCTCATCGACCAAGCCATCATGCGCGTGGGCTGCTTTGATAGGGTGTTCTTCGTGCCACAACCTGATTTTGAGGCGCGTAAGGACATTTTCATGGACCATTTGAAAGATCGTCCCTGCGAGGAATTGGATTTTGACGAGTTGGCCAAAATGTCCGACGATTTCAATGCAGGCGACATTACGGAAGCGGTGAACGAGGCCGCTATGACTGCCGCCTACAACGACGTCCCGATTTCGCAGAAAATCCTTGTCGACGTGCTGAAATACAAGAACCCGACCTATTCCACCAAGACCCGCATCGGTTTCAACAAAGCCTAAAGGAAATGACTGTTAAAACGTTGGTTTCTAAGTATCTGAAGTCGGTCGGCGTGGCTGCGAAGCGGAGTGAATTGGGACTCAATTTCACTTACGAAGGCTGGAATTTCCTCTTGTGGAACGACAAGGAGGATCCGATGTTTTTCCGACTTACCTTGCCGGGCATTTTCGATGTGAAAGACGAGAACTTTGCGAAGGCCATCATGACGTGCAACGACATCAACTGGAAATACAAGGTGGTGAAGGCGGTGCTTTACGACTATGAGGACGGCAAGGAAAAAGGCGCTTCGGTGTGGCTTTGCTATGAGCAGCAACTCGATGCAGCCGCCGATGTCGACAGCCTCGTCAAGGGGGCTTTGAAGAGCCTTTTGTCGGCTTGTGAGGCGTTTGTGAAAGAAATGAACGATGAATAATCTTATAGTATAATCCTATGAAAATCAAAATCTTACTTTTATCTATGTTGGTTTCAACAATGGCTGTCGCGCAATATGCTCCCGCTGGCGACAAAATCAAGACCCGTTGGGCGGCGGAAGTGGCTCCGGAAAATGCCCTGACTGAGTATCCGCGTCCGATGATGGTGCGTCCTGAGTGGAAAAATCTCAACGGCCTGTGGCAATATGCCATCACGCCGAAAGGGGAGAAGGCACCTCAAAACTATGAGGGCGACATTCTTGTGCCTTTCTGCATCGAGTCGTCGCTGTCGGGCGTGCAGAAGGAAGTCGGGCCTGACAACGCCCTTTGGTACCAAAAGACGTTCTTCGTGCCTGCAAACTGGAAAAACGGCCGCGTGTTGCTGCATTTCGGTGCCGTCGATTGGATGGCTGATGTGTGGGTAAACGACATCAAAGTCGGCTCACACACAGGCGGTTACACGCCGTTTACCTTCGACATTACGCAGGCCTTGAAAGGGAAACAAAATTCATTGGTTGTCCGCGTTTGGGACCCCACCAACAGCAGTTACATCCCTCACGGCAAGCAGGTCATCAAGCCGCGCGGCATCTTCTACACCTCGGTGACGGGCATTTGGCAGACGGTATGGCTTGAGAATGTGCCAGAGGATTACATTGAGAATGTGGTCACTACGCCCGATTTGGATAAATCAACGGTTAACGTGGAAGTGGGTTTTTCCAACCCAACCAAGGACGATTTGTATCAGGTCGAGGTCTCGTTTGAGGGCAAGCCGGTGGCTACAGGCAAGTCCATCAACGGACAACCTGTTGAGGTGAACATGCCGGAAGGCTTTTTGTGCTGGACTCCTGACCATCCTTTCCTTTACGACATGAAAATCAGTGTGTTGCGAAAGGGAAAAGTCATTGATGAGGTGGAAAGCTACTTTGCCATGCGCAAGTTCGGAACGGAGCGCGATGACAACGGTATCATGCGTCTTACCCTGAACGGGAGACCGATTTTCCATTTCGGTCCGCTTGACCAAGGTTGGTGGCCTGATGGCCTTTACACCGCGCCCACCGATGAGGCGTTGGCTTACGATATACAGAAAACCAAGGACTTGGGCTTCAACATGATACGCAAGCATGTGAAGGTGGAGCCTGCCCGTTGGTATTACCATTGCGACCGTATCGGAATGATTGTTTGGCAGGACATGCCCAGTGGCGGTCGTGGCCCAGAGTGGCAGACGACGAAATATTACGATGGCCCCGAGAGCCTGCGCACGCCTGAATCGGAGGAATGTTACAAAAAGGAATGGACGGAAATCATCAACAGTTTGAAATCTGCGCCGTGCATTGGCGTTTGGGTGCCGTTCAACGAATCGTGGGGACAGTTCAATACCCCTGAAATCGTTGAAATGACCAAGAAACTCGATCCAACGCGCTTGGTGAATCCTGCTTCGGGCGGCAATTTCTACACTTGTGGCGACATTCTCGACCTGCACCATTATCCCGAGCCGAAAATGGTGCTTTACGACCCGACCCGCGCTACAGTTTTAGGCGAATATGGCGGCATCGGACGCAAAGTGGAAGGCCACACTTGGGTGAAAGACCAAGGCTGGGGCTACGTGGAGTTTGACTCGGAGGAAAAGGTGACCGACACTTATGTGGAATACGCCGAACAACTCTATAAGATGGCTTTCCAAGGCTTTTCGGCGGCGGTCTATACGCAAACCACCGATTGCGAAACCGAGTTGAACGGCCTGATGACTTACGACCGCGCAGTCATCAAGTTGGACGAAAAACGATTGCTGCAGATCAATCGGAAAATCAGTCACGCGCTGGCGGAATAAACGAAAAAGGAGCGTCAATTGACGCTCCTTTTTTCATGCGTGAAACGCTATTCTTATTTGGCTTTACCAGTGATGGTGATGTCGGTCGGGCCAGAGCCAACAACCGTACCATGAGTGATGTGAATCAGATGGAACTCATCTTCGTAGACGGTGCCAATGACATAGTCATAGTCCTTGGTGCTCCAAGCGGAAACGCCACGGAAATCGGCAATGGCAAGGGCATTCTCAAAAATAGCAGCCTTTTCGAGGTCGGTGGTCACAGTAGCCCAAATGTTAGCCGGGAATTGATACAGGGTAGCACCGGTGACAGGCTTGATGACGGCGAACACTTCCTTGGCGTTGTTGGTCCATTCCAGACCGAACTCGGCAAGGCCTTCACCATCGTTGCTGCCGTGTCTGAACCAAGTGAAATCGGTCTCTTCCAGCGCGATGGCGGGTTGGTTGACGTTCAATTTGATGGTGATAGAGTTTGACTTGCCGTCAACATCGGTCACAGTGGCGGTGAAGGAAACTTTACCGACCAGCTCTCTTTCGCCGAAATTCATGGTGTTTTGGAACACATACTCGGTGCCGGTGAGGGCGATAGTGGTGTCAACAGTGTAGAGTTCGGTGTCGTCCAAGTCTAAAACCTTGCCGATGAGTTTGAAGGAAGCCAGTTCTTTCTTGGTTTGGCTGTTGGATGCAGCACGGAAGCCCAAGTTGTAGTCCTGATAAAGGTCGATGGTTTGACCATCATACACGAAATTCTCACCCGTCATGATAGCGATGGAGGGTTCTGGATTTTCGACTGTTTTTTGGCAGCTTGCGAAGAAGGCAACGCTGACGAAGCACATGAGTGCCAAAGCTAATTTTTTCATTTTTTAATGATTTAGGTTAATAATTAGATTATTTGATTAAAAATGTTTCAAAGAACGTGGCAAAGATAAGCAAAATTCTTGCCAAACTTTTCAAAACTGCCAAAAAAATCAAAAAAAGCCTGTTTTTGGCAGGCTTTTCTTACTTTTAATGCAGTTTCATTTCATTGATTAGTCCTCAACGATTGCTTCGTTCGGGCAAGCGCCAGCGCAAGTTCCGCAACCAACGCAAGTGTCAGGATCGATGACATAGATGTCGCCTTCCGAAATAGCGCCCACAGGGCATTCGTCGATACATGTGCCGCAAGCAATGCAGCTGTCTGTGATTTTATAAGCCATAGTTTTAAATTTTAAGTTAGTTTTCGAGCCGCAAAAATACTACAAGTTGGTAAATCTGAAACCCGTTTTGATAATTTTTACATATTCTAAATTAGAGGTCTCTCAAAAGCCGTGCCAAAATATGCCAAAAAGAGAAAAAATAAAATTGGAAAAACCTTGTTTTTGCACCTATTTAATATGTATCTTTGCACCGACATTTCGACAAGTTCAAAGACCGATATTTATCAAGTCAAACTTTCGATAAGCTCAAGTACAAATATTCTCTAAATATCAATAATATGACAGCAAAAAGCAAAGTTGTACCTCTCGAACATGTCGTCATCCGTTTCTCGGGCGACTCCGGCGATGGTATGCAACTTACCGGAAATCTATTTTCGGATTCAACAGCATTTGCCGGAAACGATTTCGCCACCTTCCCGGACTATCCGGCTGAAATCCGCCCGCCGCAAGGCACGGTGGCTGGCGTCTCTGGCTTCCAAGTGCATTTCGGACACAAACCGGTTCACACCACAGGCGACCTCTGCGATGTGTTGGTTGCCATGAATCCCGCCTCCATCAAGGCGAACATGCGCTGGCTCCGTCCCGGCACGATCATCATCTTCGACTCCGACTCGGTGACTGAGAAGGCTCTCGAGAAGGCTGGTTATGACGATGACCCGACCGTTGATGGCACCTTGGCCGACTATCAAGTCGTGAAGGCTCCCATTTCGGAACTCACCAAGGAAGCCCTGAAAGATTTCGGCATGGACAACAAGTCGATGCTCAAGTCGAAGAACATGTTTGCCCTCGGCATCGTGATGTATCTGTTCAACCGCGAATTGGACACCGTTTATGCTTATTTCGAGACCAAGTTCAAAGGCAAGGACCAAGTGATTAAGGCCAACCGCACCGTTTTGGATGCCGGTTACCATTATGCCGACACTTGGGAACTCTTCACCAACACGTATCGTGTGGAAGCCGCTGACCTCGAAAAGGGCAAGTACCGCAACATCACAGGCAACACCGCCGCCGCTTGGGGTTTGATGGCTGCTGCCGAGAAGTCGGGCCGTCCGCTCTTCCTCGGTTCCTATCCCATCACGCCTGCCACTGACATTTTGGCCGAACTGACCAAATACAAGAACCTCAATGTCAAGGCTTATCAGGCTGAAGACGAAATCGCTGGCATCATGTCTTCCATCGGTGCCGCCTATACAGGCTGCCTCGCCGTGACGACAACCTCCGGCCCCGGCCTCTCGCTGAAGAGTGAAGCCATGGGTCTTGCCGTGATGACCGAACTTCCGTTAGTCATTATCGACGTGCAGCGTGGCGGTCCTTCAACAGGTCTGCCCACCAAGATGGAACAGAGTGACCTGATGCAGGCCCTTTATGGCCGCAATGGTGACGCTCCGCTTGTGGTTATCGCTGCCCGCAGTTCCGCTGGTTGCTTCTACACCGCTTTCGAAGCTGCCCGCCTCGCCATGGAGCACATGACGCCTGTCATCATGCTCAGCGATGGTTCTTTGGGCAACGGCTCCGAGGTGTTCCGCATCCCGCGCATGGCCGACATGCCGACCATCACTCCGCCTATCGCCAAAGCCGACGACCCGAACTACATGCCGTTCCGCCGCGACGAGAAATGGTTGCGCCGCGAATGGGCACTTCCGGGAACGCCCGGATTGCGTCACCGTGTCGGTGGTCTGGAGAAGGAAAATGGCAAGGGCAACTTGTCCACCAATCCTGAGAACCACCAACTCATGACCGAACTTCGTGAGGAGAAAATCGCTCGTGTGGCTAATGACATTCCGTTGCAGGAAATCTACGGTGACAAGAACGCCGACCTTCTCGTGGTGAGCTGGGGCGGTACTTACGGCACCGTCCGCACCGCCGTCGAGGGTTTGATGGAAGAAGGCAAGAGCATCGCTCATGCCCACTTCGACTACATCATGCCGCTGCCGCGCAACACCGAGGAAGTGCTGCAAGGTCACAAGAAGATTGTGGTCTGCGAAATCAACCGCGGTCAGTTTGCCAAATACCTGCGCATGAACTTCCCCGAGTACAAGTGCGAGCAATTCAATAAGGTGATGGGCCTGCCGTTCACCATCGGCGAGCTTGAGGCTAAGTTTAACGACCTTTTAAAATAACACGACTATGGAAAATCAGAATATCGAAAATCAAGTTGAATTGACGAAAGCCGATTTCGCTAGCGATCAGGTGGTGAAATGGTGCCCGGGCTGCGGTGACCACGCCATCCTGAAGGCCGTTCAGGACATTTTCCCGAAGTTGGGTAAGAAGAAGGAAGACATCGTTGTCGTTTCTGGCATCGGCTGCTCCTCTCGTTTCCCCTACTACATGAACACGTATGGTTTCCATAGCATCCACGGTCGTGCCGCCGCTGCCGCCACTGGCGTGAAGCTGGCCAACCCGAACCTCAGCGTGTGGATGATTACCGGCGACGGCGACTGCACCGCCATCGGTGGCAACCACTTCATCCACGCCTGCCGTCGTAACATCGACATCAACCTGATCCTGTTCAACAACCGTATTTACGGTATGACCAAGGGTCAGTTCTCGCCTTGCACCTTCCGTGGCACGAAGACCAAGACTTCGCCGCAAGGCACCTACGAAGATCCGTTCAATCCGGGCGAACTCGCCATCGGTGCAAAGGCCACCTTCTTTGCCCGTGGCGTTGACATCAACCCCAAGGAACTGAGCGAAATCTTCTGGGAGTCGTACAAACACGACGGCATCGCCGTGACCGAAGTCCTGCAAAACTGCATGATTTTCTCCAACGGCGTGCATGAGAACATCACCGGTAAGGATGTGCGCGACGACATGCAAGTGAAGTGCGTCCACGGTCAGCCGCTCATCTTCGGTAAGAACCGCGACAAGGGTATCCGTTTGAATGGTAACCAACTTGAAGTGGTCACCATCGGCGAGAACGGCATCACTGAGAAGGACTTGCTCGTCCACGACAAGACCACTGAGGACACGGGTGTCCACATGATGCTGGCACACATGATGCCGCCTCATTTCCCCGTGGCCATCGGTGTCATCCGCGACGTGAAAGCCCCGACCTTCAACGACAGCCTCGTCGAAGTCATCGAGAAGGAAAAGGCCGTCTCGAAGATTAAGAACATGGACGACCTGCTGAACAGCGGATCGACATGGACGATTGAGTAAAGCCAAGGTCCCTGAGCCCGTCGAAGGGCCGACCTGAAATTTGAGAAATCCCGTTCTTTGGAGCGGGATTTTTTTTTATTTTTGCAATCGAATAATAGTTCAAAAATGGCAAAAAAGAAAAAGAAGCAAAGGCTAACCCAAGAGCAACGAATTGCTCAAGAATATACTGATGGGTTTGTTGTGAAGCGTTATTCGCGCTTAGTACAAATGGTTGTGCTTTTGACTTCGTTGTTTTTATCTATTATACCACCTTTTTTAATAGCTCATCGTTGGGTAATACATAATAGAGTATTGGCTTTTTTAGTAATTATGACTTTTTTGTCTTTAGGTATCTTTTTGGCTTACAAAATAATAGTAGCAACAGGAACAATCGTCAATCTTAAGATTACTAAAGTCGGCTTGGAACAGGCTAAAATGTCGAGGTCGGTTTTGGTGCCCGAAAAACGAGTTGTTGACTGGGAAAATATGAAATCTTGCCGGATCCGTTGGGATAGTCTATTTATTAGAACAAAGGAAGGAAGAAACTATTTAATTGTGTTGAGACCTATGGGTTATTGGGGAAAGGACATTGGCTTAGTGTTAGATTTTCGATGGGAGTTTGAAAGATTGGCTAAACAACATAAAATTCAAATAAAATAATCTAAAGAACCATGAAAATCCCCTTCAAACCCGGAACCTTGATTTATCCCCTGCCCGCCGTGATGGTCACCTGCGGCGACTGCGAGGAAACCTACAATATTATCACGGTGGCTTGGACTGGTACGATTTGCTCCGACCCGCCTATGTGCTACATCTCCGTCCGCAAGGAACGCCATTCGCACGAACTCATTATGAAAAACAAGGAATTTGTCATCAATCTGACGACGGAAGACTTGGCCGCCGCCACCGACTGGTGCGGTGTGCGCTCAGGGCGCGATTACAATAAGTTCAAAGAGATGCACCTGCACACTGAGCCTGCGCAAGTGGTGAAAGCCCCTTTGATTCAGGAGTCGCCGCTGAATATCGAGTGCAAAGTGGTGGAGGTGAAGGAACTTGGCTCGCACGATATGTTCATCGCTGAGGTGGTGGCTGTCAATGCGGAAGAAAAACTCATTGACAAGGGCACGGGCGCGTTCCAATTGAATCACGCCAAACCTTTGGCCTTTTCCCACGGGAAATATTATGGATTGGGCGAAAAGATTGGCGGTTTTGGTTTTTCGGTGAAGAAAAAGAAGTGACTATGCTTGACCAATTCAAGGCATATATTAATAGGTGTAACCTCATCGCCGAGGGCGACCGCCTCATTTTGGCTTTAAGCGGAGGTATCGACTCCATGGTGCTGGCCGATTTGCTACTGAAATCGAAGGTTCAATTTGTCGTAGCGCACTGCAATTTCCATCTGCGCGGCGATGAATCCGATGGTGACGAAAAGTTTGTTCTCGAGTTTGCGGAAAAACTTGGTATTCAATGCTTTGTAAGATGTTTTGAGACGGAGAAATATGCCGAAAAAGAAGGCATTTCCATCGAAATGGCTGCCCGCGACCTGCGCTATGCGTGGTTTGAGGAACTGAGGCAGCAATTGGACTACGAAAAAATTGCGGTGGCGCATCACGCCGACGACCAAACAGAGACTTTCTTCATCAATCTGTTGCGCGGTGCTGGACTGCGCGGCTTGAAAGGAATGCAACCGAAAAATGGCGTAATTATTCGTCCTTTGCTTTGGACTTCGCGGGAGCAAATTCACCAATATGCCGTTGAAAACCAAATCCTTTGGCACGAAGACCATACCAATGCCGAAAGCGTTTATCTGCGCAACAAAATCCGCAACCAACTTTTACCCGTTTTTGATGAACTTCAACCCGAAGCACGGTATGGATTGTACAAGTCTTTGGAGCATCTTTCTGCTGAGAATGAGTTGTTTAGAGAATTGCTGAAGGAGAAATTGTCACAAATAGTAAGGCATGATGATGGAATTCGAAAAGTCAAGGTCCCTGAGCTTGTCGAAGGGCCGACATTATCTTTTCAGCTTCTTTTTGAATGGTTAAGGAACTACGGTTTCAACACCGACCAATGCCGTTTCATTTTTGAGGCAATGGAAACGGGCATAGGAAATAAGTATTGTTCTCCAACCCATCAATTGGTGATTGGAAGAAATGAATTGCAACTCTCTGAAATCAAGCCTGTTGAGGATGAAGAAATCCAGATTGAAGCAGGGGAGGAGGAAATCGTTGCACCCATCCATTTGCGTTTTTCAAAGTTTGCAAAAACAGATAGTTTCGTCATCGACAAGTCGCCAAATGTGGCTATGCTTGATGCCGACAAAATCCAGTTTCCGCTCACTTTGCGTCATTGGCGGCACGGCGACCGTTTCCATCCTTTGGGTATGAAAGGCTCCAAGTTGTTGAGCGATTTCTTTGTGGATCAGAAGTTTACGGAAACGCAAAAGCGGAATGTGTTGTTGTTGGTTTCCGCAGAAAATGAAATCCTTTGGGTGGTTGGGTACCGTATTGATGACCGATTCAAGCTCACAAATGGGACAAAATCTGTATTTGTTTGCAGACTTGAAGACTAATTTTTGCATGATGCAAGAAAATTTCCTACTTTTGCCCAAAATTCTGAAATTCATGGAAAACATCCTTCCGCGTTGGGAACAGAAATTGAACAGCTACCGAAAGGCATTACACCGTTTGGCCGAAGTCGTCAATGTTGCGAAGATTCGCCAATTAAATGATTTTGAGGCTGATGGAATGGTTCAACGTTTCGAGTTCACTTTTGAATTGGCGTGGAAGTTGATGAAAAGCTATGCTGAATATCAAGGTACTGACAAGGAAATTATGGGCTCGCGTGATGCTATCCGATGGGCTTTTGAGAACAAATTGATTGCGGATAGCAATGTTTGGATGGAAATGGTCAAGCGAAGGAATGATACTTCACATACTTATGATGAGGATACTGCATCGGAGGTCGTGTTAAGAATAAAAGATTCTTATTATCAAGCGTTTATGGAATTTTATGACAAGATGAAAGGCTTGTCGTCTCAACAGAAAATGGATTTGTTCACTCAATCATAATACGATGCAGTTTGGACTGAACGACATGGAACTTAATGCTTTGAGGCAGGCTTTGGCTGCTTTTCCAGAAGTGGAGGAGGCTATCATTTATGGTTCACGTGCGCGCGGAACGAACAGAGTAGCCTCTGATATTGATATTACATTGAAAGGCAGTAACTTAACCTATCTTCAATTGGCTCTTATCGATGCTAAGATTGACGATTTGTATTTGCCTTATTTTGTGGATTTAAGTCTGTTCTCGATGATAAAAAGCACTGATTTGATTGAGAGCATTGAGCGTGAAGGGAAGGTACTGTATAGTAACTCTGTTTTGAACTAATATAATGAATAATAAATAGTTATAATATGAAAAAACTTTTTTTTAGCCTGCTGATGGCCTTCGTTGCCGTCATGCCTTTGAAGATGCAGGCGCAAATCATTGATCCTGTGAAATGGTCCATCACGATTGAGGACCTCAACGAGAACGAGTTCGATTTGGTCGCAACGGCCACCATCGACCCGCAGTTCCACATTTATTCCACAAAGATGCCCGATTTGGCTCCTTTGCCGACAGTGTTCGACATCACGACCTCAGAGTTTTTTGAGGCTGTTGGCGAGGCTCGTGACCTTACCGATGTCCCGCTGTATTACGACGACATCTTTGAGGTGGAGTACAAGCAGTTTTCGGGCATGGCTGCCTTCGCCCAGACTTTCCGCAAGTTGAAAGACGGATCTTTCCCCATCACGGGCGAAATCAATTACCAAGCCTGCAAGGACGGACAATGTGTTTCGTTGACCGAGGATGTCAATCTGACCTATGGCGAAACTGCTGTAATCGAATCCGCTGATACTGAGACGACTGCGGGAACGAAATCCAACATCTGGGCCATGATTCTCGAAGCCATCCTTTGGGGCTTTGCCGCGTTGCTCACGCCTTGCGTCTTCCCGATGATTCCCATGACCGTGTCGTTCTTCATGCACGGCGAGGGCGAAACCAAGGCCCAAGGCCGTTTCAAAGCCTTTATGTACTTCGTTTTCATTGTGTTGCTCTACACCTTACCCATCGCCATCATCATCATGGTAACTTGGTTGGTGGGTGGCAATAGTGTCACAGCCGACATCTTCAACTGGCTCGCCACGCACTGGCTGCCGAACATCATTTTCTTCTTGGTGTTCATGATTTTTGCGGCCTCGTTCTTCGGCGCGTTTGAAATCACGCTGGGCAGCAATATGGTGAACAAGAGCGATAGTAAACAGAATACCAAGAGTTTAGGTGGTATCTTCTTCATGGCCTTGACCCTCGTTTTGGTGTCGTTTGCCTGTACGGGTCCCATCGTGGGCACGGTGCTCATCAAGTCGACTTCCGGCGAGTTCTGGGCTCCCATCGTGACAATGTTCGCTTTCGCGGTGGCCTTCGCCCTGCCGTTTGCCCTGTTTGCCTTCTTTCCGAATTTACTCCAGCGTTTGCCTCAAAGTGGCGGTTGGCTCACTTCCGTGAAGGTCGTGTTGGGCTTCATCGAAGTCGCGTTGGGCTTCAAGTTCCTCAGTGTAGCCGACCAAACCTATCACTGGCACCTGCTCGACCGGGAGGTTTATCTCGGCATTTGGATTGTGTGCTTCGCCTTGCTCGGCTTCTATCTGCTCGGCAAAATCCGTTTCAAGGACGAGAGGGAAGTCAAGGAGTTGAGCGTGTTCCGTTTAGTGTTGATTATCATTGACTTCACTTTCGTGATTTATATGATTCCGGGCATGTGGGGCGCCCCGTTGAAGGCTCTCTCCGGCTATCTGCCGCCCAAGCAAACCCTTGATTTCGACCTGAATAGAATTATCGAGGAGAACAGCGAGAAAGTGATTGAGTACGTGGATGCCAAGATGGCCAATATGGCGGTGGCACCGCAAGGCCAAGTGCGAACCGTTTCCGCTGCGGAGTTTACTGAGGAACCCAAATACGCTGACCTGTTCCATTTGCCGCACAACCTGAAGGGCTATTTCGACTACGACCAAGCCCTTGCCGCCGCAAAAGCCTTGAACAGACCCATTTTCGTTGACTTTACGGGCCACGGTTGCGTGAACTGCCGCGAGATGGAAGCCAATGTTTGGAGCGACCCAAGAGTAAAGGATATGTTGCGCAACGACTTTGTTCTCTGCGCTTTGTATGTCGATGACAAGACCTCGTTGCCGAAGGAGGAATGGTACACCTCGACCTACGACGGCAAGGAAAAGAAGACCATTGGACGCAAGTATGCCGACTTCCAAATCTCGAAGTTTGGCACCAACGCCCAGCCTTATTACTGCCTTTTGGATCACAATGGCAACCTCCTGATGAAGCCCCGTGCCTACGATTTGGACAAGGACGCTTTTGTGGCTTTCTTGAAAGACGGCATCACAAACTTTGAGAAAGGGACTTATTATCAGCATGTTATTGATTAAAATATAACCAACCATGAAGAAGATTTTGTTCTCCCTTGTGGTGTTGGCAGCAATGATGACTGGGGTGCAGCAGGTTCAGGCTTGCACCTCAGTCATTGTTTCTGGCCGCGTCACTAAGGATGGTCGCCCCTTGATTTATAAGAATCGCGATACCAGTACGTTGCACAATGTTTCCATCGTTTTCCAAGGGCAAAGATACCGCTATATCGGTTTGGTGAATGCCGAGGATACAACACCCGTCAATGTTTGGGGTGGTCATAATGAGGCCGGTTTTGGCATCATCAACACGGCGGCCTACAACTTGAATGGTGACGGTGGCGACACCGACGGCGACGGCATCTTCATTCGCAAGGCCTTGGAACTTTGTGCAACTTTGGCCGATTTTGAGACTTTGCTTGACACAGTGAAAAAGCCGCGCGAGGTCAATTCCAATTTCGCCGTACTTGATGCCCAAGGTGGCTGTGCCTACTATGAGACAGGCAATTACGATTATGTAAAGTTCGATGTCAACGACCCGAATATTGCCCCCGACGGTTACCTGATGCGCACCAATTTCGGTACGACGGGTAACCATAAACTCGATTTGGGCGTGGAGCGTTATTGCGCCATCACTGACTTTATGGCCGAGGCCTGCAAGGAAGGCAATTTGGAGCATGATTACCTTATCACTTCCATTTCAAGATACCTGAAACACGGCGTGACTAAACTCGATATGTATGATTTTATGCCTGAAAACGAGAATGATACACAGTATTTCCCCTTTGGAGATTACATCGCGCGTTATTCCACTGCTTCAGTGATTCTTGTGCAGGGTGTCAGGCCTGATGAGTCGCCGCTGAACACCGTCAGTTGGACGATTATCGGCTGGCCTTTGACTACGGTGGCCATTCCGTTGGTACTCACCCCGTCGGGGAAACTGCCCGCCATTGTCACTGACGACGGCACGGGACATTCGTGGCTCAACGAGAAGGGCCTGCAACTGAAGCAACGGGTTTTCTCGCTTGAAGCAGGAAATACCAACGCTTACGGCGACCTCTCCAAACTGTTCAACAAGCAAGGAACGGGTATTTTGCAACAAATCCAACCCGTCGAAAAAGAGGTGATGCGCCGTGGTGAAGATGCTCTTGCCGAACTTCGTAAATCGAAAAGTTTCAAGTCGATGGAGGGGTATTTCGATTGGGTGGATACCTATATCGTGGACCAATATAAGAGCATGTTTGGAATTGAATAACAACGAACAAAAATAACTCACAATGAAAAAATTATCGATTCTGTTCCTGTTCGTATTAGGAACCACAATAACGTTTGCCCAACAGGGCGATTTGAAGACCAAGACTTTCCGCTTGGACAATGGTCTGAAAGTGGTGATGTGTGAAGAGCACTCACAACCAGAGATTTACGGTGCAGTATATGTCCACGCTGGCAGTAAGAACGACCCTGTGGATGCCACGGGTATGGCGCATTACTTTGAGCATATCATGTTCAAGGGGACGGACAAAATCGGCACGACCAACTGGGAAGCTGAGAAGGTTTTTCTTGACAGCATCGATTTGATGTATGACCGTTTGCACGAAACGACAGATGTGGTTGAGCGTCAAACTATTCAGCAGAAAATCAATGCCTTGTCGCTGAAATCGGCAGAGTATGCCATCCCGAATGAGGTGGATGTTATCCTAACGCAGATGGGTGGAAAAGGCTTGAATGCAGGTACGGCCTACGACCAAACCATGTATTACAACACTTTTCCATCGAACCAACTCTCCAAGTGGATGGATGTGTATGTGGAACGTTTCCGCAACCCCGTGTTCCGCTTGTTCCAGTCTGAGCTGGAGACGGTTTACGAGGAAAAGAACATGTATGGTGATAGCCCCATCAATGCCTTCCAAGAATATCTTTTCAAAGAAGCTTTCGGTGAGCATCCATACGGTCGCCCCGTCATTGGCTACACTGAACACCTGAAGAACCCGCAAACCAGCAAGATGCGGGAGTTTTACAACACTTACTATGTGGCCAACAACATGACTCTCATTCTTGTCGGCGATTTCGACATTGAAACGACCGTGCCTATGGTGGCAGAAAAGTTTGGTACTTGGCGCAAGGGCGAACTGCCAAAAGAGCCTACTTACACGTTGCCCAAGTTCAATGGCCCGACGGTGAAGGAAGTCAAAATGACGCCTATCAAGATGGGTGCTTTGGTGTTCCCCGGTGTGAAAATTTCTGATCCTGATTACGTGCCTTTGAGTTTGGCTTGTGGCATTTTCAGCAACGGCGAGACGGGTCTTACCGACAAGCTTATGCTTGAAAACAAGATTATGGCTGCCATGTTGATGCCGCTTTCATTGGAGGATTATGGCGGCAATGTGATGATTTATATCCCAAAACTGCTGGGGCAGTCGCACGAGGATGCCGAAGCACTGATTTTCGACTGTCTCGACCGCTTGAAGAAAGGCGATTTCAGTGACGACCTCTTTGAGGCCATGCGCATGAGCTGGTTGACGGACAGGATTTATGAGATGGAGAGTTTTGGTAGTCTCTCCAGCCTTTTCCTCGAATTGGAAATGAGAGGCATGACATACGAGGAGTATCTTGCTGAAACGAAACGTCTTGAATCCATTACGAAAGATGAAGTAGTGGCCGTCGCCAACAAGTATTTCGGCAACGACTACTTGGATGTGCGCTCCAAAATGGGCTTCCCAGCCAAGGACAAGGTCGATAAGCCCAATTGGAAACCCATTGAAGCCAAGAACACCGAGGCCAAATCGGATTTTGCCAAGGCCATCGAGGCGCAAGAGGTGCCAGAGGTGGAACCACAGGTTGTCAAATTTGGTGAGGATGTGAAGATTATGGATGTGAACGACGGTTTCAAACTTTATTCCACCACCAACCCGCGTAACGACCTTTTCAACCTTCAGGTGGTCTTCAACTATGGCATTTTCAGCGACCCCGACTTGAACCGTGCAGTGCAATATCTTGGTTTACAAGGCACTCAAAACCAAACATTTGAGGAATTTGCACTCGCTTTGCAGAAAATGGGAGCGGGGATCAGCGTTTTCTGCAACGACAACAACTTGACTGTGCGAATGACTGGCTTCGAGAAAGACTTGAACGACATCATGGCAATGTGCTACCAGAAGTTGTATCATCCTTCAAACGATGAAAAGTACATCAAGACTTTGGTGGAATCGGAACAAACCGATCTCAAGACTTCGCGTGACGATGCTTCCACATGGGCGCGTGCTGTCCGTGCGTATGTTTTGTACGGCGACAAATCTGTTTATCTGAACCATACGCCTTTGAAACAGTGGAAGAAAAAGAAAGGAGAAGAACTGCTGGCTGAAGTTGCCGAAGCCTTGAAATACGATGGTCATGTGCTATATAGCGGCAATACCGATCCGAAGCTGGTGGCGAATATGCTGAAAGAGAACCAATTGGTGCGCTCTAATGCTCAAAAGGGACAAGAGAAAGTATATGTCGAGAGGAAGTTCACCGAGCCACAGGTTTTCATGGCCTCCAATAAGAAGTTCCGTCAGAGCAACATCTATTTCCATGTTCCGGGCGAGAAGCTGAATGCCAAGGACGAGGCCATGGCCTCCTTGTTCAGCAAGTATTTTGGAACGGATATGTACTCCATCGTCTTTCAGGAAATCCGTGAATTTCGCTCGTTGGGCTATACGGCCTACAGCTATTATTCATACGACTATTTGGAGCGCAAACCTGGTCAACTTTTTGGCTTCTTGGGTACGCAATCCGACAAGACCTTGGACGGCATGATTGCTTTTAAGGAGTTGATTGTCAATATGCCGGTGCGCATGGAGAAGTTCAATGCCTCGAAGGAAGCCTTGCTGAATTCGCGGGCAAGCAACTACATCGGTTTCCGCAATATGCCTTCTACGGTGCAGAATTGGATGAAGAAAGGCTATGACCACGACCCGCGCGGCGAAGCCACGGAACTCATCCGCAACGCCAATTTCAACGATGTGCAGAGTTTCTATGACCGCATGATTAAAGGCCGTCCGGTCGTCATCATGATGTCGGGCAACGAGAAGCAAATTGATAAGAAAGAACTGGGCAAGTTCGGTGCAGTGACCAAGTTGAAATACAAGCAAATCATAAAGGAATAAGTCTTATGAACGAAATCCTCCGCGTTGAGGGCTTGAGCAAAACTTTTAAGCTTTCGCGCAAACAACAACAAATCGAAAGGACTGACCGTAAGGAGATTGTGGCGGTCGATAATCTTTCGTTTACCGCCAACAAAGGCGAGATTTTCGGTCTGCTCGGTCCCAACGGGGCAGGCAAGACCACGACCTTGCGCATGTTGGCCACTTTGATTGCCCCCGACAAGGGCGACGCTTTCATTGACGGTTGCTCCATAGTGAGCCAACCCGAACAAGTCAGGGCGAAAATCGGCTTTCTGACCTCCGAACTGAAGTTGGAAGACTTCTTCACGCCGAACTATTTGTTTGACTTTTTCTCCCAACTTTACGGCATTGCCCCAGAAGTGATGGCGCAGCGCAAAGCCAAACTTTTTGAGCGTTTTGGCATTGACAAGTTCGCCGAGGTGAAAGTGGCCAACCTTTCCACGGGCATGAAGCAGAAAACCTCGTTGGTGGTTTCGTTGGTGCACGACCCCGAGTTTGTCATTTTCGACGAGCCGACCAACGGCTTGGATGTGCTGACCGCCCGCACGGTGACGGACTATCTTCAGGAATTGCGCGAACAAGGCAAGACCATTATTCTTAGTACCCACATTTTCAGCCTCGTGGAACGCCTTTGCGACCGCGTGGGCATCATCATCGACGGGCAAATGACGCACTGCGACACCTTGGAAGGCATCTGCGGAGGTCAGTCGCTCGAAGACCGTTTCTTCGACATTTACAAAGCCAAGAAAGGAGGGATGGAGTGATGAAAAACAACACTTGGACGATTATCAAAAAGGAGTGCGCACGTTTCTTCGGCGACCGCACCATGTTGCTCACCACGGTCATCATGCCGGGTTTGATGATTTACCTTATCTATTCCTTCATGGGCAACAACTTTATGAAACCCAAGGACTTGGGTCGTGCCACGCTTTATGTGCAGAACATGCCTGAAAGCATACACCCGATGTTGGAAGCCTTACCTTTGGATATGGTAACCGAAGGCGCTGATTTCGAGCAACTTCGCGGAGCACTTGCCTTAAAGGAAAGCAAGTTTGTCTTGCTGACATTCCCCGAAGGCTTCGATTCGCTGACTGCCCAATATGATCCGTTAAGCGGTTTGGCCGCGCCGAATGTGCAATTACTTTACAATTCGGCTTCGGAGTCGTCGCAACAGGCTTATTCGATGGTAAGCTCTACGCTGAATGCATACGAGAGCACCATCTGTAACCGCTTTGATATCAACGCTTCCGAAGACGGAATGGCCGTTTATGACTTGGCTTCTAACGAGGATGTCGTGGGCAACTTTTTCAGCGAATTGATTCCCATGTTGCTCCTTTTGATGGCCTTCACGGGCTGCATGTCCATTGCGCCGCCGTCCATTGCAGGCGAGAAGGAACGTGGCACTATCGCCACTTTGTTGGTCACGCCGATGAAACGCCGTGAACTGGCTTTGGGCAAGGTGCTGAGCCTGTCGTTTTTCGCCATGTTGAGCGGTTTGTCGAGTTTCACGGGCATGATGCTCTCATTGCCGAAACTGATTCACGCCGACGAGTTGGGAATGGATGCCAACATCTATCAGGTGTCGGATTATGTTGTGCTTTTGCTGCTGATTTTCAGTACGGTACTGGTTTTGGTTTCGGTCACGTCCATCATCTCGGCGCAAGCCAAATCGGTGAAGGCGGCTTCGGCGGTCATGGCACCCTTGATGCTTGTGGTGATGTTGGTCGGCATGATTCCGATGATGTCGGGCACAAATGTGGCCAACCTCGCTTACTTTGCCATTCCGATTTACAACAGCGTGCTCTGTATGTCGCAGGTCTTTGCCCACGAAGCGTTGATGGCTGCAGTCGTTGTTACCATTGTCGCCAACGTGCTTTACACGGTTTTGGGCATTTGGATTCTCACGCGGATGTTCAACAGCGAGAAAGTGATGTTCTCGAAGTAAATGAAAAAGAGCGGCGAAAGCCGCTCTTTTTCATTTCAATGTGTTTCAAATGGTTATGCCAATTCACCGCCCTTCGCAAAATGCTGATAGAAAGCGATAATCGTCTCGATGCCCTTGTAGAAGTGGTCGAGGCGGTAGTTCTCGTTGGGTGAGTGGATGGCGTCTTCGCCGAGGCCGAAGCCCATCAGGATGGACTTGATGCCCAGCACTTCTTCGAATCTTGCGATAATCGGGATGCTTCCGCCCGAGCGCATCGGGATGGGCAGCTTGCCGTAGGTGTCCATGTAGGCGGCTTCGGCGGCCTTGTATGCCGGCAGGTCAACGGGGCAGCCGTAGGCTTGTCCGCCATGCAGCGGCGTGACCTTCACCGTGACGTAGTCAGGAGCGTTCTTTTCGAGGTAGTCTTTCACCAATTCGGCAATCTTCTCGTGGTTTTGGTCGGGCACGAGGCGGCAAGAGAGTTTGGCGTAGGCCTTCGAAGGCAGCACAGTCTTTGCGCCTTCGCCCGTGTAGCCACCCCACATTCCGCAGAGGTCGAAGGTGGGACGGATGCCGACGTGCTCAATCTTGGTGTAGCCTTTTTCGCCGCGCAAAGCCTTCACACCGAGGCTCTTCTTGTAGTCGGCCTCGCTGTAAGGCGCCATGTTGAGCAGTTCGCGCTCGCGGTCGGAGCATTCAATCACGTCGTCGTAGAAGTGCGGGATGGTGATGTGGTTGTTCTCGTCCATGCATTTGGCGATCATCTCGCAAAGCGTGTTGAGCGGGTTGGCCACGCTGCCGCCAAAGAGGCCCGAATGAAGGTCGGCGTTGGGGCCAGTGACCTCGATTTCCCAATAGGCGAGGCCGCGCAAACCCGTGGTGATGCTCGGCACGTCGGAGGCAATCATGGAGGTGTCGGACACGAGGATGACATCGGCCTTGACGAGGTCTTTGTATTCCTCAATCCACTTCGAGAGGCTGCCCGAGCCGATTTCCTCTTCGCCTTCGAGCATGAACTTCACGTTGCAGGGAAGGGTGTTGGTCTTGACCATCGTTTCAAAAGCCTTGGCGTGCATGAACGACTGGCCTTTGTCGTCGTCGGCGCCGCGAGCCCAGATTTTGCCGTCCTTGATGACAGGCTCAAACGGGTCGGTGTGCCACAGGTCGATGGGATCGACGGGCATCACGTCGTAGTGGCCGTAAACCAACACGGTAGGCAGTTTCGGGTCGATGGTTTTCTCGCCATAGACGATGGGGTTGCCCTCGGTGGGCATCACCTCGGCCTTGTCGGCACCAGCTTTCAGCAGGTTGTCGCGCCAGCACTCGGCACAGCGAATCATGTCAGGCTTGTGCGCCGATTCCGAACTGATGGATGGGATTCTGATCAAGCCAAAAAGCTCCTCAAGGAAACGCTCCTTGTTGGCTTCAATGTAGTTGTTTGTGATTTGCATGTGATTTAAGATTTAAAATTCAAAGATTCAAGATTTGAGATTTAGATTGGGCAAAGATAGGGATTTCTTTTGAAAAACGATCTGAAAAATGGTGACGAAAGTTGCAATAAGGGGAAATTGTTTATCTTTGCCGATTGAAAAACAACTGAAATTGTGCAGTTGCCAACTGCACAAATTGATACCACAAGAAGTGATGCAAAAGTCTTTGAAAGAGTATTGCGCTTTCTTGGGAAACGATATGATGGATAACTCGCTGAAAAAATAACTAACAATAACAAAACTAATCCCAAACAAAACAACTTAAAAGAAAACAGACTAACACCAAACATTTGACATACAACAGATAGCGTTTATTGCTGTCCTTGAGTTCAAAATTACCACCGTCCTCATTTTGAGGACAAAACCAATCAAGGGCAAGTGATTAAATGCCGTATTAGTACGGCGTGGAATACTTGTTAGATTGGTGGGGTGTGGTAACCCTTGAACTCAAGCAAGAAATAGATTCCACGCTTTTTTATACCTAAATCTCAAAAACATGGCTACGCAGGAAACACCACATATCGGACACCTTATTAAAGAAGAACTCGTTCGTCAGGAGCGGACGGTGACATGGTTGGCCAACAAACTGAACTATTCGCGACAGAACATTTACCATCTTTTCAAAAGCCAATGGATAGCGACGGACATCCTATTAAAGATTTGTGACATAATGGATTGCAACTTCTTCAAGACCTATTCAGACTATTGGGAAAATAAGAAAGCGTAAAATCTGGTTTGACACTTCCGTAAAAGAGTTTGTTATGCACCTGACAAAGAAGTTGTTACACTTTAAATGTTTGATTTTCAGTTTGTCTTTCTACTTTTGCGAGGTTTAATTTACTTAAAACCGATGGGCTCGATGGGATATAACTGGGCAAATAGAAAATGAAAAAACTAGGTCTTATCATCACTGCAATCTTGCTTTTGAATGGGATGCTTTTTGCGCAAACTTCTGTTACCTATAATGGTTTAGGGCTTGCGGACAATGAGAATCAAACGACAACTATCGTTTCTAATCGGAGCGGTCGAGGCACGTTCACTCGGGGTAGTGGATTTGTCATTCGTCCCGAACTTTATAGAGGGTTTTATGGCTCATTTGGCTATCAATTCAATCCATATATCCAGTCTTTCATAAGTATTGGTTACGGTGATGGGTTGTCGGGTGCCATCGGTGCAAGAGCCTACACGAATGACAATAACTGGGCTGGAATGTTTGACTTGCGTTGCAGTTTGACCAATTTTAATGTATTTGGTGTGTCATTGGTAGGAGGTGCTAGTTATAAGGATTTGGATTTCGGTTTTGGTGGCACTCTATACACAAGTGGTGGAAAATATGCGATAGTTCCAGTCATCAGTATTGGATGGAATATTCGATGCTACCCGCATAGATGAGTTTTGGATCGAAAAAAACGAATCTCCTGCTGGAATATGATGGGAGATTCGTTTGTTTTTAGGCAAGATCGATTAATAAAAACTCTATCTTTAAATTGCAACCTGTGTTACAGTAACCGCGGTTGCAATTTGTTGATGAATGGCTTATTTATGGCTCAGACAAGGTTTCTGCATCTTGGGTAGGCAACAAATAATCGATGGCCTTTTCAGATGAAATGATGCTGCGTCCCAACTGGGTTTCCAATTGGTTTCGGGCGGCCTTGGCAACGCTGCCACCGTCTTTGGCCACTTGTTTTGCTGGCGGAAGCCTTGTGGGTCGCGTTGCTTCGAAAGTTCTGTGGCAGATTGCCAAGATTGAACTGTCCGATTTTTTCGGACAGTTGACTTCCTTCTAATTTCAGTTTCTTTTTTAAGTCACTCCAATATTTTCGAGGTCTGTCGGTTCCTGTCAGTACGGCAACCACATCCACAATGGAAAAATACCATTTTTCTTCTTGGTCGTCCCAAACAGTGCGGACTTTGCGTTGCTCAAATAGTTGTAATGCTTCTTTCTTTGTCATGTCAATAATCTCATTCTTTAGTTGGTTACAACTTGTAATCGCCTCAATTTTCCTCAAACCGCTTCAACTCCACCTTCTCCCCATCAAACACCGCGTATGAAAAATCATAAATCCAATTCCCCACAATAGTAGTCAAAGCATGGTCGCCAGTCTTGTATTGCATAGGCTTGTGTTGATGGCCGAAGACGAAGAAGTCGATGGTTGGGTCAAGTTGGGATTGTTCTTGGGCGTATTGGTATAAGCGGGTTTGCGGGACATTGTCGTAATAGCCGCGTTCCACCTCGTTTTTTAGTTTCTTTAGGCGGTGGTTGTGCGACCATTTCAAAGCCAATCCTATACCGAAGTCGGGATGCAACAACCTGAACAAGAATTGGTTAAACTTGCATTCAAACACCTTTTTCAGGAATTTGTAGCCTTTATCGCCGGGGCCTCTTCCGTCGCCGTGGACAAGGAAAAACTTCTTGCCTTTGATGGTTTTGATGATGGGTTCGCGGTGCAGTTCAATCCCTAACTCATCGTGCAGGTAGCCGAAGCACCAAAGGTCATGGTTACCGATGAACATGTGGACGGGAATGCCCGCGTCTGTGAACTCGGCCAATTTGCCTTGCAGCCTGACGAATCCTTTGGGAATCACGGTCTTATACTCAAACCAGAAATCGAATAAGTCGCCCATCAGGTAGAGTTCCTCGCAATCGGGACGGATGCCGTCAAGAAAACGCAAAAGTTTCTTTTCGCGCTTCTGACTGTCCTCAAGCGTGGGAATGCCCAAGTGGAAATCCGTGACGAAATAAACGGCCATCAGAGATTGATTTCGGATGCGCGGCGGATGAGTTCGGTGATGAGGGTGACGAGTTTCGGCCCCACGGCGTTCACGGCCTTGATGACTTCTTCATGGGTGATGGTGACGGTATGGTCCACCCCGAAGATGTTGCCCATGTCGGAAACAATGGACAGGCCGAAAACGGGCAGTTTGCCTTGCCGTGCCACAATGACCTCAGATGTGGTTGACATGCCGATGGTGTCGGCACCGATGATGCGGAAGTAGCGGCACTCGGCAGGGGTTTCGTAGGTCGGGCCGGTGGTGGAGCAATACACGCCGTGCTGCACCCATATTCCTTTATCCATGGCAATCTCGTCGGCCAACTTGATGAGGCGTTTGTCGTAAGGCTCACTCATGTCGGGGAAACGCTCGCCGAAACGCTCGTCGTGCGGCCCAATCAGCGGGTTGGGCATGGTGTGAATCTGGTCGTTGATAATCATGATGTCACCCACCTTGAAGTTCGGGTTGAGGCCGCCGGAAGCGTTGGAAACGATGAGGAATTGTATGCCCATGCGCATCATCATGCGGATAGGCAAGACGACCTCGCTCATGGGATAGCCCTCATAATAGTGGAAACGGCCACGCATGGCGATGACACGACGGCCCGCGATGGTGCCGAACAAGAGTTGTCCGCTGTGTCCTTTCACCGTAGAGACGGGGAAGTTGGGCATCTCCGAATAATAAATCACATACTCGACTTTGATGGCACTTGCCAATCCGTCTAATCCGGAGCCAAGCACGATACCGATTTCAGGATGGAAATGGTTGGTTTTCTGGTTGATAAACTCAACAATGGTGTTTATTTTGTCGTACATAATTCAATATTTCTTGGTTAAACTTTTCTTCTTCATGGAAACGCACCGCAACAGGCAAAATATATAGAGGTGCAAAAAAATGTATGCCCATAGGCAAATCGTATAACGGTGCAGATAGATTTTTGCAAAAATAGGGAGATTTTTGCAATCTTGTATCATCTTTTTCTGTGGTGATGATGATTTTTCTCTCACCCATGAGTCTGTCGAAATGTTCTTTGATGTTTTTTGCATCGTGTTGAGTGTAGATATGATGATCGGGGAAGGTCATCACATCTAAATGTTTGTATAGCTCTTTCAACTTTTCAATCAATGGTTTGGGGCGAGCAATACCGCAGAATAACAAGGCGGCATCCGCAGTGTTGGGATCAAAGGCTTCAGCCTGATAGTTCCATGGAATCAAGGCTTTGTATTCGAGATAGGAGAAAAACACCTTTTGATGCGCTTTTGGCTTCAATTTCTTGATAATCCGTTGTTTTTCAGTTTCTTCCAACTCCTTCGGCGACTTGCTGACCACAATGATGTCGGCGCGTTTGGCTGCGGATTTCACATCACGCAGAGTGCCTGTCGGAAAAAGAAAATCGTCACAGTAAAGATGCTGGTATTCAGTCAGTAAGAGGTTCAATCCTACTTTAATTCTTCGGTGTTGGAAAGCGTCGTCCAAAAGATAAACATCGGGCGTGTTCTTGCTTTGAATCAATTTCCTCATGCCATTCAAGCGGTCTTCGTCCACAGCAACTTGAATGTCAGGGAACTTTTGGAAATATTGCAAGGGTTCGTCGCCCACATCCTCGTAAGTGCAGGTGGCATCGGCGCGTTTGAAGCCTGTGGTCTTTCGTCCATAGCCTCGGCTCAATGTCGCCACGCGGTAATACGGGCGCAATATATTAATAAGGTATTCCACCGTGGGCGTTTTTCCCGTCCCGCCGAGGTTGAGATTGCCCACGCCAATCGTGGGGTATTCGAACCGCAACGATTTCAAGACGCGCCAATCATAAAGTTTGTGCCTGATTGTCAGCACAATGGAGTAGAGAAACGATATGGGCCAAAGCAAAATTCTCATTATCGGGGTCAAAATTAGGCAAAATTCCTTAATTTTACGGCCAAATTCTGAAAATATGACTGTAAAAGACATTTTGAACTGCATTACCGAGGTGGCACCGCTGCAATGGCAGGAGAGTTACGACAACGCTGGCCTTCAGGTGGGCAACCTCAACGCCGAAGCACATAAAGCCTTGATTTGCTTGGATATAACTGAAGAAGTGGTGGATGAGGCCGTCGCCAAAAATTGCAATGTGATTGTCAGCCATCATCCGTTGATTTTCAGGGGATTGAAGCATTTGACGCCTCAAACCTACATTGAACGCGCTGTAATGAAGGCCATCAAGCATGACATTGCCCTAATTTCGATGCACACCAATCTGGATAACAGCTACTTGGGTGTGAGCCGTGTGTTGGCGGAGCGTTTGGGTTTGAAAAACCTTCATTTTTTGCAACCATCCATCGCTGAGCCTGAAGTTTGTGGTTCGGGTATGGTTGGAGAGTTTGAAAACCCAATGGAAGAGATTGATTTTCTTGGTCTTGTGTCCAAAATCATCGACTCGCCTTGTTTGCGGCATTCCGCATTGACTGGGCGCAAAATCCAAAAAGTGGCGCTTTGTGGTGGGGCAGGGGTTCCTTTCATGGCTGATGCGTTGAAGAATCATGCCGATGCCTATCTCACTGCCGACATCAAATACCACGACTTTTTCGTCCCAGAAGGCGACATTTTGCTGGTCGATGGCGGACATTTCGAGACCGAACAATTCACGAAAGAATTATTATGTGGTTTGATTCGGAAAAAATTTCCTACCTTTGCAGCCGAAATCGCTGAAACGAATACCAATGCGGTTCATTATTTTGTAAAGACGAAGTAATATGGCTACTAAAAAAGTTAAAGAAGAAAATCAGACAGTCGAGACCCCTGTGGTTGAAGAACCTGTCGAAGTCAGTGTCGAAGTTAGTGTCGAACAAAAGCTGGTTGCGCTTTATACCTTGCAACAGGTTGATTCTAAGGTAGATGAGATTAGGGCCTATCGTGGCAACCTTCCCTTGGAAATTCAGGATATAGAAGACGAGATTGCCGGTCTCGAAACCCGAATCTCCAATTTCAAGGACGAAAGCAAGAAGCATCAGAAAGATATTTCGGACTACAAGATCAAGATTAAGGAAACTGAGGCTTTGATTAAGAAGTATGAGGATCAGCAGAACAACGTGAGAAACAACCGTGAATATGATTCGTTGACGAAAGAGATTGAGTATCAGAGACTTGATAATGTGCTTTCTGAAAAACGCATCAAAGAAATCACGGCCAAGGATAACGATGTGGCGGCCAAGGTGGCACAAGCCCAATTGCGTCTGACCGAATTGAAAAATGCGCTGAAAGAGAAGAAGGACGAGCTGCATTCGTTGGTGGAAGGCACCGAGAAGGAAGAGGAGCAACTGCTGCAACGTTCCGCCGAGTGCGAGAAACTTGTGGAAGACCGTCTTTTGGTGGCTTACAAACGCATCCGCAAGAACGCCCGCAATGGTCTCGCTGTGGTCGGCATCTTCGATGAGGCATGCGGCGGCTGTTTCAACCGCATCCCTCCGCAACACCAGTTGGACATCTGCACGCACAAGAAAATCATCGTGTGCGAGTATTGCGGTCGTATCCTCGTCGACAAGGACATCATCAACCAGTACAAGGCTTGACGAGGTGTGTCGAGAAATGGAAAAGGTCGTCTGAGGGCGACCTTTTTTCGTTTAGTAACGGACTCTCAGCGTAACGGCAAGGTTGTTCCTGAACTGACGTTGCGTAACAGGCTCGATGCCAAGTATGCCTGCGTCATAAAGGTCGGTTTCAGTTTTTCCGAGCGTCAGTTCGTAGGCGAAATCGAAGGTGGTGGATTCCGAGACGGGCAGGCCAAGTCCGATGGAAGCTTTCTTGACGCTGCCGTTGCTGTTGGCGAAGCCCAAAGGACTGCCGTAATACGCGCCGCCAAATCTAAGATACGCGCCGCCAAGGTTCCATTCGCTGCCTATGCGGAAATTGAACGTTTTTCCCAAGACACTTTTGATGTTGTCATTGGTTTCGCTATAATCCCAGTCTTTGGCGTTGAATCTGGCCGCGCCGAAGTTGGTGTATTCCGCATCGAGGCTAATCATTCCAATTTGCCTGATGACGAACGCCATGCTTCCGACCCATTTCAAAGGCTTGATGAAAGTGTACTCGTAATGCGACTCTGGGCTGATGTATTTCCTTGTAATCCAATTGATTTTCGATTCTGTTTCGGTTTGCCACGACTCGTTAAAGTTGAAAATAGTGGGTGAGTGGAAAGCCGCGCCGAACCGAAACCAGTTGTTGGCATGGTAGATGAAACCTACTTTGACGCTGCCACCCCAACCCGTGGAACTGAGGTCTTCGGTGAAGCTCCATTGATTGAAATCGGTGTCAAGGTCGGAGTCGCTTGGGAGTGATTCCCCAAAATCGCGGTTGCCTACCCGTTTGATGTGGGCCAAGTTGGCACTGATGCCGATAAACAGCTTGTCGAGATAGTTTGCGCTGCCCGCAAAAGTCCATTCTTCCGCACGGCCCTTGAAAGTGTTCTCCTGACTTTGCCAAATGCCGCCTTGCGGGACGGGACTGCTGTAATAAAGCCCTTGTTCATCTTCGTAAAGGTCAATGAGATAGGTTTGCCATGCAGGATAGATGGTGTAGGGAAATGCTTCTTGAAGGTCGTTTTCGGAATAACCGTCGATTTGGCTCAGATAATTGTCGATTTTCGAGCTTGTGGGGTTGAGGCCTTTTGCGAAAGTATGAATATTATAGTCGTTGGTGCGGGTGAGACCGATGCCGAATTGGGTGAAACGCAATGGCCGGTAGTTGCTTCTTTGCTTGGTACCGACATAGCTGACGCTGGGTAGGTTCATGCAAAACTTGTTGGCGCTGTTGCTTGTCCCGTAATAGGTGGATTGCTGTAAATTGTCCAACATCCCGAGTGTGAAAGTGAACTCGTTGCTGCGATAGATGCCCATGCCAGCCGGATTGATGCAAGCAGCGGTCATGTCGCCGCCTACGGCACCTAAGGCGTTGCCCATGCCCAAGGCTTTGGCCGTACCTTGGTAATAGGTTTGAGAATACAGACAGGCATCGTCGCTGCCTTGGCCGAAAAGCGGGACGAAAAACAGAAGGGTAAGTAGGGTCGTTACGATTCTCTTCATGGTTCAAACAATAAAAAAACTACCTCGCAATGGAGCTGCAAAGGTAGTCTTTTTATTGGATTGAAGGTGAAATTTCTTATCTTCTTCCGCCGCCTGAACTGCGACCTCCGCCTGAGCTGTGGCTTCCGCCACCGCCAGAGCTGCGACCGCTACTGCTTGAACTGTGGCTGCTTCCCGAACTTGAGCTGCGGCTTCCGCTGCTGTAGCTGCTGCCCGAGCTGCGGCTTGAGCTTGACGAGGAGTTTCTGGAAGGCGAGCTGCTTCTGTTGTAAGAACCGCTGCTTGAAGAGTTGCCTCTATTGTAGCTGCTAGAATTGCTTCTGCTGCTGTTGCTACTGGCCGAAGAGGGGCGTGAGGAGCTTTGCGGACGCACATATTCAGAGCTGGAGCGCGACGGACGGGTGCTGTTGGGCGAGGTATAGGTCTGACGCTGGCTGCTTTGGCTGCCCGTGTTGGCGTTGGCCGACGGACGGCTTGCCGAGGCATTGCCCGTGCGGGCACTGGTGCCTGTTGAAGGTCTGCTGCTCGTTGGGCGGTTGCTGACGGTGGGTCTGCTCACGGCACCGTTGCTGTTGGTGCGGCCTGAGACGCTTCCCGAAACACGGCCTGTGGAGGCGTTGCTCGAGGTGGGACGGCCTGAAAGGCTTCCTCCTGTGCCTTGTGTTTTGCGGCCATCGTTCTGCAAACTGTGGCTCATCGAGCCGGCTGTGCCGCCGCCATTTCTCACGCTGGCGACATAGTTTCCGAAACTGCTGTTTCCGCCATGGTTTCCTCCGTGGTGATGGCCGTCAAAGTGGTGACCTCCGTGGTGCGGGTGGTGATGCCAGTAGTGGTTATGATACCCCCAGCCATAGCTCCAATAGGGGTCCCAACCCCAATAGCTGTAGTAGGGATAGCCCCAGTAGTAATCCCAACCCCATCCCCAATAGGTTCTCCAGTAGGGACGGTAGCTCCAGCCGATATAGAAGCTCGGGTAGTAGCTCCAATAGAAGGGGTCGTAACTGTTCACATAGACGTAAGTGTCGCCGCCGCCACCAGTGTAATAGTCATCGTAATAGTCAAGTGAGGAGGAGGCTTGCGTGCCGAAACGCTTGATGCGTGCGGCAAAGTCGGCATCGTAATAGGTTTCGGTGGTGGTGTACACCACGCCGTTCGTGTCGGTCACTGTCTCAGTGGTTTGGTAGACAGGCTCGGCATTGCTGACGTAGTTCTTGCTGTCGGAATAGTAGGTTTGGTAGTCGTATTCCGATTTGCTGCTGATGCTTGGGCTAACGTAGGAGCCGTTGCTTGTAGCTAAGCGGCTGTCCGTGTTGCCGTAAGGCGAGTAATAGATGTCGTCTTTGGCCATTTGCTTGTTCGATGAACAACTGGCGAAGGCCATTAGGGCAATGAAGGGAAGAAGTCTTAACGCTTTCATTTTATCGGTTTTTTTATTGTGCTTGAAATAGGTTGATAATTGCCTGCAAATATACAAATATTATACCAAAAACATGGTTTTCGGGCTAAGTTTTGAAATTATTCCAATTTGATGACTCGTCCATCGCCTTCGCAATGTTCTTCAATGTTCGGGTTGCCTTTGTAATACACGTTTCCGATGCTGAATAGTTGTGCAATGAGTTGGGATCGTGCCCAAACGTAAATGTCGTTGGTGGAATGCGACATCACCTTGACAATGTTGGAGTTCAATGTCTCGGCATGGACGGCACCGTAGCTCTTCAGATAGTACTCCACATAACCGGCTTCACCTCTCAAAGTGACTTTTGAGGTGCCGTTGCTGAATACGAGTTTCATCACTTGGCAATCGAAATTGATGTTGATGTCGCCCGAGCCTTCCTTGATTCTGAGGATGAAATTGGACGAATAGGAGCCAACAATCGAGTCGGTCGCATGTAGGTATCCAGTCAACGGCTCAGGGCATTCAAGTCGGCCAATCGAGGCGTAGGTGATTTCGCGCAGACTGTCGTAATAAACGGTCAGGTTGATGTCGTAATCGTAGGTTCGCAGCCAGTTGTATTCGTTGTCGTTCCTGATGATGAGGCTGTCGTTTCTCACTTCAGTCACGATGTTGCCTATGAGGTTTTTGGGACAAGTTAGTTCCAGATGGGTATGGTCGCTTTGTACGAGCTTGACATTCACGTTGTTGTACATGCAAAGGACGCCAAAGTGTCCGCCCGTGGCCCGTTGTTCGGTGACAGGCTCGCCGTTCAGAAACAGCTTGTCGACCTTGCTGCACGAGGCGCTCAGCAGGCTAACGAGGAAAAACAGGACTACGATGCGATTTCTTCTCATGGTTGGGCAAATAGTATTTGTGTTTGATATGGTATCCGATGCCGATGCTGATGAAGTCGGCCTTGATGTCGTAAGTGGTGAAGGCCAATGTGGCAAACAGGCTCTCGTTGAGGTAATAGCGCAGGGCCACTTTCTGATAAAACAGGAAAGCCTTGGCGGGAAGCGGCTCGTTGTTCCTGATGCCGAGGTTGAACATGAAACTGACGCGGTCGAGCATCATCTCGTAGGCCATCAGGAAACCGGGCTTCAAGTATAGGTTCCAGTCGGGTTTGGTGAGTTTGTCGGAGTTGTCGTAAACCAATTCGATACCTAATCCCAAACGGTCACGCTCGGTGATTTGAAACATGAAATTGGCGGCCAAGTCGTGGACGTAAAAATAACTGTGCGTGCCGTATTGCTGGCTCATGTCCTTGAAGCCAAGGGTGTATTGGTAGTCGGTGACGAAGTGCCGTTTGCCGTCAAACTCGAAGAGGTAGTTTTCAGGCCTCAAACGCTTGTCGATGTGGGCTTTAGGCGGTGCCAAATACCACGAAAGCCCCGTGGCCACGCTGAAAATGTTGATGCCCATGTTGGGCGTTCGGGTGGAGCCGTTCGAGAAGTGGGTCAATCCGACGGAAGTCACCCAATGCAGGCGGTCAACGATGCGCTGCCGGTATTCGAACGACAGGTTCACGGCGGCGTTCACATGCGACCCGATAGCATAGTTGTGGTAGTTTTCCTTCGGGTCGAATTTGTTGGTGAGAAACGACACGCCCACGCCTAATTTGAAGGTCAGTTTGCTGCTTTCACCCGGCGTGATGGGGAAGTTGATGAAAGGGTAAAGCGCGAACACCTTGCCCAACTCAGCCGAGATGGAGTCGTTGCCGAACCCCGAATAATAGAAAGTAAGCCCGATGGAAGGGTAGTTGTGCAGCACTTCCCAACGATGCTCGCCATAGGTGTTGCGGTGCAGCGATAGCTCGATGGCGGGTGCGTGTCGGCTATATCGGCTCAAGGCGGAATGGTAAGTGTCATTTTGGAAATACAAGTAGCCATAGTGCATCCGAGCCTCAAGTTCGTAGTTTTTGTGGCTCAGTTGGGCTTTCGCTGGTTTTGTTACACCTATTATTAATAGGGCGCAAAACAGCCCGAAAGCAAAAATCCTATGGCGACGCTGTTTAGGCATTTGGACTGCAAAAGTACAAAATATTTCCCTACCTTTGCGACCTCAAAACGGACACATCTTATGGACGAAAGACTTGAAGCCTTCAAGCGGCTGCTTGATATTATGGACAAAGTGAGGGCAGGTTGCCCTTGGGATAGCACCCAAACCATCCAAAGCCTGCGCCATCTCACCATTGAGGAAACTTACGAACTCAGTCAGGCCATCCTCAACGACGACCTCAATGAGGTGAAAAAAGAGCTTGGCGACCTCATGCTCCACATCGTTTTCTATGCCAAAATAGGGCAGGAGAAAGGTGCCTTCGACATTGCCGACGTGCTCAACGGCATCTGTGAAAAGATGGTTGTGCGCCATCCGCATATATTTGGCAATGAGCATGTTGAAAATGCAGAACAAGTGGAACAAAACTGGGAGAAAATCAAACTGGAGCGCGAGCACAACCGGAGCGTGTTGGGAGGCGTGCCCGAAGGCTTGCCCTCGCTGCTGAAAGCGTATCGGATGCACCAGAAGACGGCGGGCGTGGGCTTCCGTTGGCCCGATGCCGAACAGGCTTGGCAGAAAGTGGAGGAGGAGAAGAAGGAACTTTTCGCCGAACTGCAAAAGCCCGACAACACGGAACGCATCGAGGAGGAATACGGCGACTTGCTCTTTGCCCTTGCGGCTTACGGCATTTATATCGGTGTGAATCCCGATGATGCCTTGGAGAAAACCGACAAGAAGTTCCGCCAACGCTTTGGATACGTGGAGCAAAAAGCCCGCGAACAAGGCAAAGGCGTGCAGCACCTTAGCCTCGATGAGATGATTGGCTATTGGAAGGAATCAAAGCAGATTGTGCCCTGAGTTGAAAAAAAATCCCCAATCCCCTTGCGTCTTTCCTTTTTTCATTATATTTGCAGCGCATTTTGTACACTTTTTTGAACGAACACTTAATTCAATAACTAACTAAAATTTCAAAAAAATGAAAAAAGTATCTTTACTTATCGCGATGATTGCCTTCGTTTGCGGCAATGCTTTCGCACAGATGAGCTACGATTTCAACGACTGCCCCGCAGGCGCTAAGATCGCTCAAACTCTCGGTGATCCTTGGACCACTTGGAGCAACGCTCCCGGCGGTTCCGAAGATGGTGTCTTTGGCGAGGCTGGTGGCACTATGGCTGCCCACTTCACCTATGGCAACGACCAAGTCGTCCAACTCGGCGACCACTCGACTGGTGTCTACGACCTCGAATTCGATGCCTATGTTCCGGAAGGCAAGAACGGTTATTTCAATGTGCTGCACCACTTTGCTGGTAGCAACAGCACTTGGGCCATGCAGGTTTACATGCACATGACCAACGACGGTCAGAACTCGACCCAAGCTCCCGGCCACGGCACCGTCCACGCTGGTAGCAACGGCACCTGCGACCTGCCTTGCGTTTACGACCAATGGATGCACTTCCGCGTCCATGTCGATGCTGACAACGACATTGCCCAACTTTACTTCAATGTGGTTGGCCAACCTGAAGAACTCTATGCCGAATGGCAATGGAGCTTGGACAGCTTCGGTGAGAACCAGACCGACCGCGTCCTTGGCGCCATGAACTTCTTCCCGCCTTCGAACGCCTCTACATCCGAGTATTTCATGGATAACCTCGTCGTCACGCTGCAAAGCAATGACGAAGTGCTGCTTTTCGAACCTTTCGAGGAGTACACCGAGGGCAACAAGATTGCTGCTGAAGCCATTGCTGCCGGTCACGACTGGTGGACCACTTGGAGCAACGCTCCCGGCGGTAATGAAGATGGTGTGATTGCCAACCTCGCAGGCACCCAGTGCGGTCACCTCACCTATGGCAACGACCAAGTCCTCCTTCTCGGCGATGAAGAGAATGGTAACTATGACCTCGAGTTCGACATCCTCATCCCCCAAGGCAAGAACGGTTACTTCAACATTCTGCACCACTTTGCCGGTTCCAACAGCACTTGGGCTATGCAGTGCTACCTCCATTTGACTAACGACGGCAGCAACTCGACCAGTGCTCCCGGTATGGGTACTATCCATGCTGGTAGCAACAGCACCGCCACGTTGACCAATATTGTGTATGATGAATGGATGCACTTCCGCCTGAATGTCGACACCGACACCGACATTGCCCGCTACTACTACACCGCTCCCGGCGAAGATGAAATTCTCGTTTGCGAATGGCAGTGGAGCTTGGACAGCTTCGGCAACAACGTGGTTGGCCGTACCCTTGCCGCCATGAACTTCTATCCGCCTGAAAATGCTGCCACTTCCGAGTACTACCTCGACAACTTCAGCTTCAAGAAGATCGGTGGCGAATCCGCTCCTGAACTCAACATCACTCCCGAATCCGTCAGCGAGACCCTTGGCGAAGATGACATGACCTCCGTGGCCATCACCATCGAAAACACCGGTAACTCCATCGGCGACTGGGCTGGCTGGCTCGACTTCGGTGAAGGTGGCGCTGGTTCACAGACTGCTGAACTTTACTACCACAATGGTGATGTTTCCACCGCCTCTGGTATTGGTTCATCCGATGCTTATTCCCGTGAGTTTGGTATCCGTCTGCCCGCCAACGCTTATGCTGGTGCTGCTATGGGTATGAAAATCGTTTCAGCTAAGTTCTATGTGACTACTTATACGGCTACCGACTACAATTATACCTTCCGTGTCTACGGTCAGGGCCTCCACAACCAACCTGGTGAACTTCTGGCCGAAAAGACTGTCAACACGACGGCTACCGAACAATGGATTAGCGTTAACTTCGACGAGCCTGTTTACATGACGGGTCAAGCCATGTGGGTCACAGTTGCTCTGGAGCAGACCGCTGGTGAATATCCCATGACTATGGACGGCGGCGAATACGGCGAAGAGCAAGATGGTAACTGGCTCAGCACCAATGGCAACAGCTTCAGCCACTGCTACAGCGCTGGCAACTTCGGTGGTGCTTGGATGATTACGGCCAACTGCCAAGGCGAACTCATTCCCGCCACTTGGGCTACCATCGACAAGACTGAAGGTGCCATCATGGGCGGTCAGAGTGAAACCATCAATCTCAGTCTCAATTCCATCGGCCTCGTCGACCGTACTACTGACTACAATGCCACTCTTATCATCAATACCAATGATGAAAACATGGCTCACGTCGAAATCCCTGTCACGCTGTCCTACGATCCGGATGCCATCGAAGAAGGTGTTTCTCAACTGGCTTCCATCTATCCCAACCCCGCCACTTCAATGGTGAGCATTGATGGTGAGAACCTCAACAGCGTGGCCATCTACAATGTGGCTGGTCAGCTCGTCCGCGTGGTGAAGCTCAACAGTGTCAACAACAACATCGAAATGGATGTTGAGGCTGGCGTGTACTTCTTCAGCATTTACGACAATAATGGCAACAACAGCGTCCAGCGCGTTGTCATCGTGAAGTAAATATGGATTCTTTCCAGAATGATGAAAAAAACCGCCTCAATCGAGGCGGTTTTTTTGGATTTCAAAAAGCCGTTGCCGAAGCCTCGCAGGTGTTCGTTTTGACGGATGAGAATGTTGCCATGTTCTGGCTTCCAGAGGTGGAACATTGGCTTGGCCGCCATGTGGTGGACATCGTCATCAAGCCCGGCGAGAAATACAAGACCTTGCAAACCATTCAGAGGGTTTGGAACGTTATGATGCGCCACCATGCCGACCGTCAGGCTTTATTGGTCAATTTGGGCGGCGGCGTAATCACCGACTTGGGTGGTTTCGCGGCCTCGTGCTATCAACGTGGCATCCGTTTTGTCAACATTCCGACCACTTTGTTGGCTATGGTCGACGCGGCCATCGGCGGGAAGACAGGCATCGACTTCGGCGGCTGCAAGAACCAAATTGGAACCTTTGCTGAGCCGATAGAGGTGATAATCAACCCTGTGTTTCTCAGTACTTTGCCCGAAAGGGAAATCCTTTCCGGCTTGGTCGAGATGCTGAAATACGGCTACATTTCCCGCCCTGAGATGCTGGAAGCCAATCGCGACAACTTTCAGGATTATGTTTTGATGGCGGGCGACGTCAAGCGGGAAATCGTTTCCCGTGATTTTAGGGAACAAGGGCTTCGCAAGGTGCTCAATTTCGGTCACACCCTTGGACATGCCATCGAAAGCCATAGTCTGACCCAATCTTCTTCTTTGTTGCATGGCGAGGCGGTGGCTTTGGGCATGGGCGCGGCTTTGTGGCTCTCAGTGCAATGCTGCCACTTGGACGAAAAGGTCTTGATCGATTTTGAGAAAAGACTCCCCGAACTGCTTTTGGAAACACAAATTAGTTTTGATGAGGCTGACATTGAGCCAGTTATGAAGTATCTGGCTCACGACAAGAAAAACAAAGGTGGAAAGGTGCAATTTGTGCTGTTGGAGGCCCTTGCGAAGCCGGTTCTCGATGTGGAGGTGGCTCCTGAGATGATGCGGCAGGCTTTGGCCTACATATTTAATAAGCTGCAAAACAGATGAGACTGGAAAGCGAAATAAGGTTGCCTGCTAATAAGAGCGAAAGCCATCGTGCCCTGATGGTGGCCGCTTATGGCGGTTTTGCGCCTGATTTTCAAAACCTTTCCGATGCACATGATACACTCGTTTTGGCCGAAGCCATCCGAAACGCACAACAAGGCATCCCCACCATTGACATTGCCGACTGTGGCACGGCAGCGCGTTTCATGACGACTTTTTTGGCTTGTCACGAGGGGGAATGGCTGCTCACGGGAACGGAGCGCATGAAACAACGACCCATCAAACCCTTGGTGGAGGTTTTGAAAAAACTGGGTGCTGACATTCAATATGTTGAAAAACATGGTTTTTTGCCGTTGCGAATCTATGGCAAATCCATCAGAGGCGGGAAAGTGGCTGTCGATATGTCGCAAAGCAGCCAGTTTGCATCCTCTTTGCTTTTGGCAGCCCCGATATGGAGCCAAGGCCTTGAACTTGAGTTGCTTGGAAATCTTAGCTCTTTGCCCTATCTCGACATGACTTTGGCCATGATGCGCCATTTCGGTGCTGAGGCCGAACGAGAAGGCAGGATGGTTATTGTCAAGCCAAAACCTTATCAATCAAAGGATTTCACGGTTTCATCCGACTGGAGTGCGGCATCCTATTGGTACGAGATAGCCGCCTTCAGCGATGCTTGTGATATCAAACTCCACGGTCTTGCATATCCTTCTCTTCAAGGGGATAGCGCAATATTGGACGCAATGACCCAGTTAGGCGTGATGACTGAGCAAAATGCCAATACACTCGTTTTGAGGAAAATACCGATGAAAAACCATTCTTTGGCTTTCGATTTTTCTTCCAACCCCGACCTTTTCCCGACTATGGCTGCCATTTGTGCTGGATTGCAGGTTGAGGCGCGTTTTACAGGCATTCGCAACTTGAGCCTCAAGGAATCGGATAGGGTGGAGGCGATGCAGATGGAACTGTCGAAGATAGCTGTCAGGTTGGAGCGCATCTCCGACGATGAGGCTGTATTGGTCCCGAATCCCCAGTTGCCCCACTTTGATACCTCGTCACCGTTGCAGTTCAATGCCCACGATGACCACCGCATTGTGATGGCCTTAGCGCCGCTTTCCATGAAGATAGGCAGCCTGTTATTCGACCATCCTGAAGTGGTCATAAAGTCCTATCCAACCTATTGGCAAGATGCCTCATTTTTGTCGGTTTGCCGATAAAAATGCGAATTTTGAGGCCTAAATTGGCTTAATCGAAATAATTTCCGTAATTTTGCACGATTTTTTCGCATGAGAATATTATGAAAGTTGAGTTGTTTGTTCCCTGCATCATCGACCAGTTCTTTCCGGAAGTGGCGATTGACACATTCAAGGTATTGAAGCGTGCCGACGTCGATGTGGAGTACAATCCTGAGCAAACTTGCTGCGGGCGATTTGCCTACAATGCTGGTTTTGTGGAAGATGCCAAGGATTTGGGCGACAAGTTCCTCAACGATTTTTCGTATGAAGGTCCAGTGGTGGCACCTTCGGCGGCTTGTGTGCATTACATCAGGAAACGTTATCCAGAGCTGTTTTTTAACACGGCTAACCACTTGAATTTCAAGCGGATGGTGGCCAATATCTATGAACTGACTGATTTTTTGGTCAATCAGTTGCATTTCGATGATTTCGGCGCGGAGTTTCCCCATAAGGTGACGTTTCACGATAGTTGCAGTGCCTTG
>Ga0265298_10000502_pt1 | contig 58356 bp, 41 predicted proteins | sample AusTroGonzalo_MG_3_FD_193486 | JGI IMG/M metagenome (GOLD analysis project Ga0265298, IMG submission 193486) | Bovine rumen microbial communities from tropical cattle in Woodstock, Queensland, Australia - Gonzalo_01 | ecosystem: Host-associated > Mammals > Digestive system > Stomach > Rumen ... | reverse complement strand
CCGTGGTGATTACCGTATATTCGGACAAGTCCTTCTCCTTCGTCGTGAAGCAGCCCCCCGTGGCCGTTTCCCTCAAGGAAGCCGCAAAAATCCAGACCGCGTCCGGTGAGCCTAACCGCAAGAAGGTCGCGTCCGTGACCTGGGACCAGGTGAAGGCCATCGCCGAAGGAAAGATGTCGGACCTGAACTGCTTTACCATCGCCTCCGCGATGCGTATGGTAGCCGGTACGGCACGGAGCATGGGTATTACCGTGAGCGGTGAATTCCCTAAGGATCTTTAATAAAATCGCACACTGAAATGAGTAAACTTACAAAAAATCAGAAAGTTGTCGAGGCCAAATTTGACCACGCGAAACTTTATCCGCTTGCTGAGGCGTGCGAATTGCTTAAAGACGTCACTTACACCAAGTTCGACGCCACTGTCGAGCTGTCCGCCAACCTCGGTGTCGATCCGCGCAAGGCGAACCAGATGATTCGTGGCGTTGTGACGCTCCCCCACGGAACGGGTAAGGTTGTCAGGGTCCTCGCACTCTGCACCCCCGACAAGGAAGAGGAAGCGAAAGCCGCCGGTGCCGACTATGTCGGACTGGACGAATATGTGGAGAAAATCAAGGGTGGCTGGACGGACATCGACGTGATCGTCTGTACGCCTTCCGTGATGCCCAAGATCGGTGCGCTGGGTAAGATTCTCGGACCCCGCGGCCTGATGCCGAACCCCAAGACGGGTACCGTTACCATGGAAATCGGTAACGCCGTCAAGGACGTCAAGGGCGGAAAGATTGATTTCAAGGTTGACAAGACCGGAATCATCCACACCGGAATCGGCAAGGTTTCCTTCACTCCTCAGCAGATTTATGAAAACGCGGCCGAGGTGCTTAACGCCATCTCCAAACTCAAGCCGCAGTCTCTCAAGGGGACTTATATGAAGAGTGCAGCCCTCTGCACCACCATGAGCCCCGGTATTAAAATCGATCTCAAGGCATTCCTCAACGGTGCCGAGTAAAAATTCAATACTATGAAAAAAGAACTGAAAGGTCAGATTATTGAAGGTATCTCGGCGCAGATGAAGGAGTTTCCCAACTTCTACATCACCGACATTGCCGGCCTGAATGCCGAACAGACTTCGCAACTCCGTCGCGAATGTTTCAATAACGGTATCGTTCTCACAGTCGTGAAGAACACGCTGCTCGCACACGTGCTCAAGGGCATGAACGAAGATGTCCAGAGCCTCGGCGAGACCCTCGTAGGCAATACCGCCCTGATGTACACCCAGGTTCCTTCCGCTCCCGGAAAGCTCATCAAAAAGCTCCAGAAGGAAGGCTTCGAAAAACCCGTGGTGAAGGGTGCGTATGTCCAGGAGTGTGTCTTCATCGGTGCGGACAAGCTCGATATGCTTGCCTCCATCAAGACCCGTGAAGAACTTATCGGCGACATCATCGGTCTCCTCCAGAGCCCTGCACGCAATGTTATCTCCGCGCTGCAGAACGCTTGCGAGGGCAAGGGCGATGAAGAGAAACTCAGGTAATATTAACAATCAAAAAATAAAACAATTATGGCAGATGTAAAAGCCCTCGCAGAAGAGCTCGTTAGCCTTTCTGTGAAAGACGTTCAGGAACTCGCTAAGATTCTTGAGGAAGAGTATGGTATCAAGCCCGCCGCCGCGGCTGTCGTGGTCGCCGGGGACGCCGGTGCCGGCGCCGCCGCTGAGGCTGAGCAGACCGAATTTGACGTTATCCTCACCAACGCCGGTCAGGGTAAGCTCAATGTGATCAAGGTCGTCAAGAACGAACTCGGTCTCGGTCTGAAGGAAGCGAAGGATCTCGTTGACGGAGCTCCTTCCACCGTTAAGGAGAAAATTTCCAAAGCAGAGGCCGAAGCCCTCAAGGCTGCTCTTGAGGAGGCCGGAGCAGAAGTTGAGATTAAGTAACTTCACTGCTCTCCCTGCTTAGGGGACAAACAGGTTTAGAGCCGAAAAAAGGCTCTAAACCTTTTTTCCGTATTAAAATTTTCATTCCTCAGGGTCAAACATGTCTAAGAAGATCAACAACAAGCGTATTAATTTCGCAACATCGAAAATCCTGGAATACCCCGACCTTCTGGAAGCCCAGATCAAGTCCTTCAAGGACTTCTTCCAGATGGAAACAACCCCGGAAAATCGCAAGAACGAAGGGTTGTATCAGGTTTTCCAGGAGATTTTCCCCATTGAAGACACCAGGAACAACTATAAGCTCGAGTTTGTCGATTATTTCATCGACCCGCCCAAATATTCCGTAGAGGAGTGCCTGGAGCGCGGGCTTACCTATCACGTTCCCCTCAAGGCGAAACTCCGCCTCTCGTGTACGGACCCCGAGCACGAGGACTTTGATACGAGGGTTCAGGACGTTTATCTGGGGGACATCCCCTATATGACGCCTGCCGGAACTTTCGTCATCAACGGTTCGGAGCGCATCATCGTTTCCCAGCTGCACCGCTCTCCCGGCGTATTCTTCGACCAGAGCATGCACGCCAACGGAACGAAACTCTATTCTGCGAGGATCATCCCCTTCAAGGGCTCGTGGATCGAGTTCGCCACCGACATCAACAATGTGATGCACGCTTACATCGACCGTAAGAAGAAGTTGCCTGTGACCACCCTGCTCAGGGCCATCGGATTCAATTCCGACAAGGACATCATCGACATCTTCGACCTCGCGGACGAAGTAACCGTCACCAAGAAGAACCTGAAGGCCAATATCGGCCGCAAGCTCGCTGCCAAGGTCCTGAAGACCTGGACCGAGGACTTCGAGGACGAGGATACCGGAGAGGTCATCCCCATCGAACGTACCCAGCCCGTGGTGGACCGTGGCGAAGAACTCAGTGAAGAGACCATCGAGGCCATCCTCGAAACGGATGTCAAGACCATCCTCCTGCAGAAGGACGAGGTCGGTTCCGCCGAGTACTCGATCATCTTCAACACCCTGCAGAAGGACCCTACCAATACCGAGATAGAGGCCGTCAACTACATCTACAAGCAGCTTCGTAATTCCGAACCGCCCGATGAGAGCACGGCACGTGACGTCATCGACAAGCTCTTCTTCTCCGAGAAGCGCTATGACCTCGGCATCGTAGGCCGTTACCGCCTGAACAAGAAACTGGGACTCACCACGGACCCGTCCGTCCGCGTGCTGACCAACACCGATATCATCGAGATTATCAAATATCTCATCCAGCTCATCAACTCGAGGGCCGTGGTGGATGATATCGACCACCTCAGCAACCGCCGCGTACGCACCGTGGGCGAGCAGCTCGCCAACCAGTTCAGCGTGGGTCTGAGCCGTATGGCCCGGACCATCCGCGAGCGGATGAACGTCCGCGACAGCGAGCAGTTCAACCCCATCGACCTGATCAACGCGAAGACCCTTTCGTCGGTCATCAACTCGTTCTTCGGCACCAGCCAGCTGAGCCAGTTCATGGACCAGACGAACCCCCTCGCGGAGATTACGCACAAGCGCCGTCTGTCGGCTCTCGGCCCCGGAGGTCTGAGCCGCGACCGCGCCGGATTCGAAGTGCGTGACGTGCACTATACCCACTACGGACGCCTTTGCCCGATCGAGTCGCCGGAAGGACCGAACATCGGTCTGATTTCGTCGCTCTGCGTGTATGCGCGCATCAACGCCCTCGGCTTCATCGAGACCCCCTACCGGGACGTGAAGGCCGGGAAAGTGGACCTGAGCGCCTCCGGCTGGCACTATATGAGCGCCGAAGAGGAGGAGAACAAGAAGGTTTCGCTCGCGAACGTGCGTATGGACGACGAGGGCAATATCCTCGAGGAGCGCATCCAGTGCCGTCTTGAGGCCGACTTCCCCGTCGTGACCAAGGAAGAGGTGGATTATATGGACGTGGCCCCGAACCAGATGGCTTCCGTAGCGGCTTCCCTGATTCCTTTCCTCGAGCACGACGATGCGCACCGCGCCCTGATGGGAGCGAACATGATGCGCCAGGCCGTTCCCCTGCTCAAGCCCGAATCCCCCATCGTGGGTACCGGTCTGGAGGAGCGGGTCTGCCTGGACTCCCGCACCCAGTTCATCGCCGAGCGCAAGGGCGAGGTGACCTATGTGGACGCCAACGAAATCCACATCAAGTACGAACGCAGCGAGGACGAGAAATTCGTCAGCTTTGCGCCGGAGGAGACCGTTTACAAACTCCCCATCTACCGCAGGACCAACCAGAATACGACCGTGAACCTCATCCCGCTCGTCCGCAAGGGCGACAAGGTGAACAAGGGTCAGGTCCTCACCGAAGGTTACGCCTCACAGGAAGGGGAGCTCGCCCTCGGCCGCAACCTCAAGGTGGCGTTCATGCCCTGGAAGGGTTACAACTATGAGGACGCTATCGTCTTGAGCGAGGAGATGGTCAAGTGGGATGTCCTGACCAGCGTGCACGTGGACGAGTACCTCACCGAGGTGCGCGACACCAAGCGCGGTATGGAGGAACTGACCGCCGATATCCCCAACGTCAGCGAGGATGCCACCAAGGACCTCGACGAGAACGGTATCGTGCGCATCGGCGCCCACATCGAACCGGGCGACATCATGATCGGTAAGATCACCCCGAAGGGCGAAAGCGATCCTTCCCCGGAAGAGAAACTCCTGAAGGCCATCTTCGGCGACAAGGCCGGCGATGTCAAGGATGCTTCCCTGAAGGCGAATCCTTCGCTGAGCGGTACGGTGGTCGGCACCGCCCTCTACGCCAAGCTTTCCAAGGAAGCCGGCCGCAGGGGCGCCGCCAAGAACGACCAGAAGACCCGTCTGGAACTGCGCGAAGCCGAATTCAACCGCAAGGCTGAGAAACTTCGTGCCGATTTCCTCCAGAAACTCTTCACGCTCACCAAGAACCGCAAGTGCGCGGGTGTGGACGACCTCTACGGCGTGGAAGTCATCGCCAAGGACAAAAAGTTCACCCTCGAGCAGCTCAAAGGCATCGACTATAACAACGTCAACTCCGCGAAGTGGACCGCAGACAAGGAAACGAATGCCCTCATCCGCGACCTGATCAACAACTACTGCACCACCCTGAAGGCGGAGACCGCCGTGTACAAGCGCGAGATCGACAAGATCAAGATCGGCGACGAACTGCCCAACGGCGTCATGCAGCTGGCCAAGGTTTACATCGCCAAGAAGCGTAAGATCACCGTCGGTGACAAGATGGCCGGCCGGCACGGAAACAAGGGTATCGTGGCCAAGATCGTCCGTCAGGAGGATATGCCTTTCCTCGCGGACGGTACGCCCGTCGATATCGTGCTCAACCCGCTCGGCGTGCCTTCGCGTATGAACCTCGGACAGATCTATGAAACCGTGCTCGGCTGGGCGGGCTACCGCCTCGGCCTGAAGTTCAGCACCCCGATCTTCGACGGTGCGAGCATCGACGAGATCTGCTCCTATACCGACAAGGCAGGCGTTCCGCGCTTCGGACGGACGATGCTGCGCGACGGCGGTACCGGCGACTGGTTCGACCAGCCCGCTACGGTCGGCGTGATCTACATGATCAAGCTCGGCCATATGGTCGACGACAAGATGCACGCGCGTTCCATCGGACCGTACTCCCTGATTACGCAGCAGCCTCTGGGCGGTAAGGCCCAGTTCGGCGGTCAGCGTTTCGGAGAAATGGAAGTCTGGGCACTCGAGGCCTTCGGCGCCGCGAACTCGCTCCAGGAAATCCTCACGGTCAAGTCGGACGACATTACCGGAAGGTCCAAGACCTACGAAGCCATCGTCAAGGGTGACCCGATGCCGCCGGCAGGCGTGCCCGAGTCCCTGAACGTGTTGCTCCATGAACTGCGGGGCCTCGGTTTGAAGGTCACGTTGGAATAATCTTTTGAACGACTTTAGTTATGCCTACTTTCAATAACAAGGAAAACAAAGTAAAAAGCAATTTCCAGACGATCAGCATCTCGCTGGCCTCCCCGGAGGACATCACTGCGAGATCCTGCGGTGAGGTGCTCAAGCCGGAGACGGTCAATTACCGCACCTACAAGCCGGAGCGCGACGGTCTTTTCTGCGAGAAGATCTTCGGTCCCACCAAGGACTACGAATGCTACTGCGGAAAGTACAAGCGTATCCGCTACCGCGGCATCGTCTGCGACCGCTGTAATGTCGAGGTCACCGAGAAGAAGGTGCGCCGCGAGCGGATGGGGCATATCACCCTGACCGTTCCCGTCGCCCACATCTGGTATTTCAAGAGCGCGCCGAACAAGATTTCCGCGCTCCTGGGCCTGCCCGCCAAGAAACTCGAGTCGGTCATCTATTATGAGAAGTACATCGTCGTCAAACCCGGCGACAGTGGACTCAAGGTGATGGACCTGCTCTCCGAGGACGAGTACATGGACGTGCTCGCCAAGATGCCCGGCAACGCCGCGCTTCCGGAGAACGACCCTGCGAAACTCGTCGCCAAGATGGGTGCGGAGGGTATCTATGACCTGCTCAAGGAGATCGACGTGGACGAACTGGGCCGTGAGCTTCGCCAGCGCATGGATGTGGAATCCTCCCAGCAGCGCAAGGCGGACCTGCTCAAGCGCCTCCAGGTGGTCAAGTGGTTCCAGGAGTCCAAGGGCATCAACCGTCCCGAGTGGATGATCATGAAGGTCGTTCCGGTCATTCCGCCCGACCTTCGTCCCCTCGTTCCGCTCGACGGCGGCCGCTTCGCGACCTCCGACCTCAACGATCTCTACCGCAGGGTCATCATCCGCAACAACCGCCTCAAGAAACTCATCGAGATCAAGGCTCCGGAAGTGATTCTGCGCAACGAGAAGCGCATGCTTCAGGAAGCCGTCGATTCCCTCTTTGACAATTCCAAGAAGTCTTCTGCGGTCAAGAGCGAGTCCAACCGCGCCCTCAAGAGTCTGTCCGACTCCCTCAAGGGCAAGCAGGGCCGCTTCCGCCAGAACCTCCTCGGTAAGCGTGTGGACTACTCCGCACGTTCGGTCATCGTCGTGGGTCCTGAACTCAATATGCACGAATGCGGTCTCCCGAAGTTCATGGCGGCCGAACTTTACAAGCCTTTCATCATCCGCAAGCTCATCGAGCGCGGCATCGTGAAGACCGTGAAGTCCGCCAAGAAGATCGTGGACCGCAAGGATCCCGTCGTGTGGGACATCCTCGAGAACGTGATGAAGGGTCATCCCGTGCTGCTCAACCGCGCGCCGACCCTGCACCGTCTGGGTATCCAGGCCTTCCAGCCCCGCATGATCGAGGGCAAGGCCATCCAGCTGCACCCGCTCGCCTGTACCGCTTTCAACGCGGACTTCGACGGTGACCAGATGGCTGTCCACCTCCCGCTCAGCAACGCCGCCATCATGGAGGCGCACCTGCTGATGCTCGGTTCGCACAACATCCTCAACCCCGCCAACGGAGCCCCTATCACCGTTCCTTCCCAGGATATGGTACTCGGTCTCTACTATATTACCAAGGCCCGCAAGGGCGCCAAGGGCGAGGGCAAGCATTTCTACGGACCGGAAGAGGTGATCATCGCCTATGACGCGAAGGTCATCGACATGCACGCGGAAATCTTCGTCCGCATCCCTGCGGACAAGCAGGACGCGTCCAAGGGCATGCAGACCGTCAAGACGACGGCCGGCCGCATCATCGTGAACCAGTATGTACCCGACGAGGTACCCTATGTGAACGAAGTGCTCGGCAAGAAGGCCCTGCGCAGCATCATCACCGACGTCATCAAGTACACCGGCGTGACGCGTACCGCGCAGTTCCTCGACGATATCAAGAATCTCGGTTACTACCAGGCCTTCCGGGCGGGTATCTCCTTCAACCTCGGCGACGTCATCGTCCCGGCTGAGAAGCAGCAGCTCATCGAAGAGGCCTACAAGGGTATCGAGAAGATCAAGGGCGACTTCGCCATGGGTTTCCTCACCAACAACGAGCGTTACAACAAGGTGATCGACCTCTGGTCCGCCGTGGACAACAAGCTGACTTCGGTCGTTACGAAGCAGATTTCCGCGGACCAGCAGGGTTTCAACCCCGTGTTCATGATGCTGGATTCCGGTGCCCGTGGTTCCGCCAGCCAGATCAAGCAGCTCTGCGGTATGCGAGGCCTGATGGCCAAACCCCAGAAGTCCGGCGCCTCCGGCGCGGAGATTATCGAGAACCCGATTATCTCCAACCTGAAGGAGGGTATGACGGTGCTCGAGTACTTCATCTCCACGCACGGTGCCCGTAAGGGTCTGGCCGATACCGCTCTCAAGACGGCTGATGCAGGTTACCTGACCCGCCGTCTGGTGGACGTATCGCACGACGTGATCATTACGGAAGAAGACTGCGGCACGCTCCGCGGCCTCATCGCCACCGCCATCAAGAACAAGGACGAGGTGGTCGAGTCCCTGGGCGAGCGCATCCTCGGACGTACCTCCGTGCACGATATCTTCAACCCGCTTACGGGCGAGCTGATCATCCGTGCCGGCGAGGAAATCCGGGAGGCGGAAGCCGAACTGATCAATTCGCTGCCCATCGAGCAGGTGGAAATCCGCTCGGTGCTCACCTGCGAGAGCCGCAAGGGCGTCTGTGCCAAGTGCTACGGGCGCAACCTCGCGACGAGCCGCATGGTGGAAAAGGGCGAAGTGGTCGGCGTCATCGCCGCACAGTCCATCGGTGAACCGGGTACGCAGCTGACCCTGCGTACGTTCCACGTGGGTGGTACCGCTTCATCGGCAGCCGCCGATTCCTCCATCGACTCCAAGTACGAAGGTAAGCTGGTCTTCAACGAACTGCGTACCCTCGAGCGTACGACGGATGAAGGCGGCGTCGAGACCGTGGTGGTGAGCCGTACGACGGAACTCCGCATCATCGACGAGAATACCGGCATTACCTATTCCCAGTACGACGTGCCCTACGGCGCCATCCTCTACAAGAAGGACGGCGACTCCGTGAAGAAGGGCGACCGCATCTGCGAATGGGATCCCTACAACGCGATTACCATCATCGAGGCGGCCGGTAAGGTGCGTTTCGAGAACATGATCGAAGGCTCCACCTTCCAGAAGGAAGCCGGCGACGAGTTCTCCGTCAGCACCGACAAGGTCATCATCGAAAGCCGCGACAAGACCAAGAGCCCTGCGCTGAACATCGTGAACTCCAAGGGCGAGAGCCTCAAGCAGTACAACCTGCCTGTGGGTGCCCACGTCATGGTGGAGAACGGCGACAAGGTGAAGGTCGGCGATATCGTGATCAAGATTCCCCGCGCCATCGGAAAGGCCAGCGACATCACGGGCGGTCTGCCCCGCGTCACCGAACTCTTCGAGGCCCGCAACCCGTCCAACCCGGCCATCCTCTCCGAAATCAACGGTGAGGTCATCATCGGGAAGGTCAAGCGCGGTAACCGGGAAATCGCCGTCCGGAACAAGTCCGGCGTGGAGAAGAACTACCTCGTGCCCCTTACCAAGCAGATCCTCGTTCAGGAGAATGACTATGTGAGGGCCGGTATGCCCCTCTCCGACGGCGGTGTCTCCCCTTCGGACATCCTCGCGATCCTCGGCCCCGTCAAGGCACAGGAGTATATCGTGAACGAGGTCCAGGCCGTGTACCGCCTGCAGGGTGTGAAGATCAACGACAAGCATTTCGAAATCATCGTACGCCAGATGATGCGCAAGGTGGAAATCACCTCGCCCGGCGACACCGGCTTCCTCCAGGAAGAGATGGTGGACAAGTGGGCCTTCATGGACGCGAACGACCGGATTTTCGGAAAGCACATCGTGGAAGACGCCGGCGACTCCGAGAAGTACGCCATGGGCGACATCATCGGTGTCCGAGAGGTACGCAGCGAGAACGACTCGCTTGCACGTCAGGGCGCAAAGACGATGGTCACCCGTCCGACCCGCCCGGCGACGGCGCGCCTGGTGCTCCAGGGCATCACCCGCGCAGCCCTCAAGACCGGCAGCTTCATCTCGGCAGCCTCCTTCCAGGAGACGACCAAGGTGCTCAGCGAAGCCGCCATCCGCGGCCGCGTGGATCACCTCGAGGGCCTGAAGGAGAACGTCATCTGCGGACATCTTATCCCCGCAGGTACCGGTCTCAAGGACTACCAGGACATCATCGTCGGCCGCAAGGACGAACTTTCGCAGGAGCTTACAGACCTGTAAGTTACGGCCCTTTCAAAATCGCCCTTCCAGGTACATGGGGGGGGGGTGAATATTCAGTGAGAAGGTGGGAAATTTGATTTTTCCCACCTTTTTTCGTAACTTTGCGGCGTTTTTTTCATGGAAATGTCCATAAGAAAGGTAGTACTGTTGGTTGCAGCGTTAATTCTTTTGGACGGACGAAAGGGAATAGCACAAACCACACTAACTGATACCACTGCCCTGACGCCCGATGTTGTCATTGCGTCCGGTTCTAAAGACAGTCTTCGCTGGGAAGGAGCCTCCCTCAAGGCCAACCTCATTTACGCCGCTACCGCCAGCGCGAATCTCGGTGCCGAGTTCGCGATAGGGAAGCATTTCTCCGCATCCCTGATGCTGGGGCTCAAGAGCTGGCCCCGCTGGCTGGCGTGGGACAATGCGCAGGAGAACCCGACCAAATGGAAGCATATCCTCGTGGCGCCCGGCATTCGCTGGTGGCCCCGTAAGGTGTATGAACATTGGTTTGCGGGAGCGGACCTGGTCTGGAGCCACTTCAATGTCGGGCAGGTCAATTTCCCGCTCGGACTGTATCCGCAGGTCCGGAATCAGCGCTTGCAGGGCGACGTTTATGCCCTGGGGCTGTACGGCGGCTATTCCTGGCGACTGGCCCGGCACTGGCGCATCGAAGCGGAAGCAGGCGTCGGCATCGGCTGGTATGGCGCGGAAAAATATGAATGCGCCCATTGCGGTGCCCCCCTGGGAAAGGCCGACGGGCTTGCGGTCATCCCAAAATTGGGATTGAACATCGTCTGGGATATCAGCGCACACGACAAGGAAAAGCGCGAAACGCTTAAAAAAGACATATTGGAAGAACTAAATACAATTAATAACCATTAACCGTTTAGTATTATGAAAAGTTTAAAGTACCTTTTGGGTGGAGTCCTTGCCCTGAGCGGACTCCTCGTCTCCTGCAACAAGGAGCAGAATGCAGCCGAAGGACTGAGCGGTGAAAAAGAAGTCAGCGCTCAGTTCGTCATGTCCGTGGCCACCGGCTCGACCCCGTCCAAGCAGACGGCGGTCAACGTCCAGCGTGCCTCCAACTTCCTCGGTATCGATGATGCCCGTATCCTGGCTTTCAGTACCGGCGTCAGCGGCAGTCCCTATGTCAACAGCAGCAGCGCAACGGCCAGCAAAGTGTTCAAACTCGGAACCCTTTACAGCAGCGGACAGATTACCGCGGCAGACAACGCTACCAGTTCCTCCAACCGCGTACTGCAGCTCTCCATTCCCATCAACACCGATGCGATGCTCTTCTATGCCACCCTCATCAATGAGCAGCCCGGCCGTATCCAGGGCAAGGTGGACGCCCACATCGGTAACACGCCGTCGGATATCTATTTCGACCTCTGCCCGAGGCTCGGCAACAACGGTACCTCATATGCCCAGACCGAGGCCCTGATGGTCTATGTCCTGAACCGCATCATGAAGTCGGAAGTCGACGCCCTGGGGGCCGGAGACACTTTCAATGGTTACAGCGACCTTCCCGCCCTTTCCTGGCAGCAGCTCGGCATCCAGTATGAGATCAACAACGAGCTCTACGGCCGTACCGGAACCAAGGTTGAACTGACCCCGCTTGAGGAGAACCTCGCCAAGACCTACTCCGTGATGACCTACATCAAGCCGGGTGAATACCGTGCCGGTGCTTCCGGTTCTGTGAAGACCATGATCACCGACCTGGACAAGGTGGCCCTCGCGACCATCAACGCCACCGCGACCAATGAGGGAGAAGCCAATGCCCAGCGTCTTGCGGAAGACATCCACTCCCGTATCGAGAGTTACTTTACCGCCAATGACGACTATATGACCATCGCCACCATCAAGAACAGGATGATCAACACCTATCACCTGATGAGCGAAAGCGAGTGGAACGCCAGTTTCGAACATGCCGCCGACCTGAACGGCTTCCCTTACGAAGACTTCGGTCTGCCCATTGGCGTCGCCCAGCTGAAATATGACGACACCAACTATTTCGCCTACAAACTCCCCAACGAGGCCCTGCTGAGCCCGGGCAACGATTTCGACCCGACTCACTACATGTTCCCCGCCGAACTGATGTACTATGTCAACAGCGGTCTGCGTGTCACCTCCAAGGATGACCTTTCCGTTTCCGATTATCCCAACGGTGTCAATCCCTGGGACGATGATCAGACCGCCGGCAACAAATGGACGGCAGGCTCCTGGACGAAGAACGGCAAGGTTACTTCCTCCACCCGTGGCGTAGCCATCCGCGACAACATCAACTACGGTGTAGCCCTGCTCCAGACCAACGTAGCCTGGGCCGAAGGCATCACCACCCTCAACGACAACCGCAAGGCTATCACCAACAACGCCGAGAACGACCGTGTCTTCAGCGTCAACGACGCTCACTTCGTCCTCAAGGGCATCCTGATCGGTGGACAGAACGCCCGTATGGGTTGGCAGTACCTCAAGAGAGGCGCCAGCGGTGACCCCGCCCTCTTCAACTATGTCGTCTATGACGATCATATCGCCAGCGCCAACATCCCTACCGCTTCGCCCAACTACACCCTGGTCTTCGACAACTACGACGCCAGCCTCCCCGACAACGGACAGGCCGACGTATATGTAGCCCTCGAACTCCAGAACAACGGTGACGACTTCTGGGGACGTGACAACATGGTCCGCAGCGGCGGTACCTTCTACCTCCTCGGACAGCTCAAGAACAGCGAAGGCGGCAGCATCACCTGGCCTAGCTACTATCAGATTCCGCCCATCTACGGTGTAGATAACGAAACCGTTCCTCCCGGAAAGACCGCCGGTGCCTCCAAGCAGATCCCGCGCGTCTTCATCCAGGATTTCATGACTAAGGTTACCTTCCGTATCGGCCAGACCTCCCTGCACAACGCTTATGTGACGACGCCTGACCTGCGTACCACCCAGATGAGCCTCGGTCTTTCCGTAGACCTGAGCTGGGAGAGCGGTTACGAATACGATATCGAATTCTAGCCACTCAAAATGCGCTTATCCGCCATTCCTCTGATCCTTACGTCCACAATCTTACTGCTCCTCAGCGGATGCAAATACCTTGTGGACGAGGATTTGAGTGACTGCGGCGGATACAACGAAGTCGACTGTGAACTCCGCCTGCAAACCAATATGCAGGCGGAGTTATCCACAGTCCTGGACCTTGAAGGGGACATTTATGTCTCCCAGGCACTCGAGTCCTGGCTGGGCGGGATTTTTTCCGCATACGCGCGCGACATCGACCTGTCTTTCTACGAACCTGAGGCACCCTACCGAAGGCTGGAGCATATGCAGGAGAAGATGAACGGAAAAGAAGCCGTCTACACCTTCTACCTTCCCGCCAAAGAATACCTGCACAATGCGGTGGCCAACATCAGGGACAATGACCAGGTCTTCCTGGAAGACACGGAAACCCTCGGCGGCGCCATCCTGCGCCAGAAAGCCGTCAACGATACGATACACAGTTTCAATACCGGTATCTTCACGGCACGCAAGGAAATCAGGATGGAAGATTATGAGGATCAGAAAATCGACGTACGGCTCTATTTCGCCAATGCAGCCTCCGCGCTCGTACTCGACGAAGCCAAAAGCCGCTCGGCGGGTCGCGTCGAGGTCTATGCTACCGGATTCGCAGACGCTTTCCAGATAGCGGACAGCTGCTTCGTTTTCCAGCGAAACACCATCGTACGCACGGAAAACCTGGCAGTCAGCGGAGGCTCCGAGTCCTGTTATGCCGCCATCCATTTCCCCTCCCGGGATTCCGCGGAGGACAATATCTGGGGCTGGCATGTTTACGTTTCCCTGCCGGACGGTACGGTTACCCGTTCCGTTGTGGGCGTAAAGGAAGCGTTGCCGGCAGGCTGCCTGAAGATTGTCAAGGCCAAAATTTATGAAAACGGCATCGTGTCCGTCTCAGACCCCACGGTTAGCGTGAGCGTCCGGCTGGACTGGCACGAGGGAGAAGAATATGACCTGGAATTGTAACACTTTCCTCAAGCTGCCTTTGCTGCTTGTCTGCGCTGCGGGAGTCCTTTCCTGCAACGAAGATCGGCAGGACCTTGCCCCACGGGAAAGCGTTTCCGTCTCCCTGGCCATACGGGTCGGCTCCGACAGTCCCGACGTCTCCAAGGGCGACCCCTCTTCCATCACCGAAATGAACGAGACTTTCCGTGGCATGACCGAAATCATGCTGATTCCCTTCGATGTCCACGGAGAAATCCGGGAAGGAGACAAGAGCAACAATGCCGGCTTCTCCCTGCCCGACATCACGTCGGATTATTATGAAACAGCCTACACCGGAGGGTCCTATGCTCCGGGGCTGATCCTGAACAACCGTTCCCATCTCTTCCCCGGAAGTTATGTCCAGCTGGCCAGGGAAACGGCATCCGCCCTGATTTACGGAAAAGCGCCGCGCATTTTCCGGGCAAACGAGACGGAGGAACGGCACCTCAACGGAATCCTGGAAATCAGCGGCATCGAACCTGAGGAAGGGCGGCAGGTGGTGTCGAACATCCGCTTCTCTCCGGTCGGGATTTATCCCTCCACACCTCCGACAGCGGCATACGGCATCGCCGATATCCTCAGCGAAGTGGCGTCAGCGGCATCGCAGACCACTACTTATGCCTATTATGCCAACGGGGTCTGGCGCAACGGCAGCGTCTCGGTCATATGGAACGAAAACTGCAGCGACCCCCGCCTGAAGGATTATTTCAAGTGGTTTACCAACGACGGCCACATCAGCGGCGGCTCCGGCATCGCAGCGGAATACCTGCTTTCCTACCTCTACCGCCTGCTGCTGGACTACTCGAGTTATGACGAGACCATCTACGAGCACGTGTCCGGAGGCCAGCATTACAATGCCATGAAAGAAGCCGGCGGGACCGAAGCCCTTACCTACGCAGACCTGTACAATGACATGCGGGATTATCTGCTTGACCGCTTCGGCCAACTGGTTTTAGATGGAAAAATACAGATTGAAGAAGGCAACCATGTTAAACTGACAAACAGTTTGCAGCGGGTTTATCCGGGAAACCTCGGACTGCCTGACGGTGCGGCGGCTATTCTTTGGAACGGGATCCGTTTCGAGGTCACGGATGACACACTCGACGGTGTGGCCCCCATCTCCACCTATTGCTATCCGCCGGACCTGCGTTATTACGCCAACTCTACCTTCAGCACCTCCACTTCCGACAAGGAGGCCAGTTATACCAGCGAGAAAGCGGACTGGAATGCCATCCTGGCCGATTACCGCGGTGCCAAGTCCGTGTACAGCGACACCCGTTCGGTCGCCCTGGACCAGCCGCTGAATTACAGCTGCGCCATGCTTCGGGCTACCCTGCGCTGCGCTTCGGAGGAAGTGGGCCGGGGGACGCAGTATCCGCTGACCGGTGTCATCATCGGCGGACAAAGGACGCTGCGCTTCGATTTCAGCCCGCTTTCCGGAAAAGAATATTTCCTCTACGACAATTGCATTTCCGGAATTTACCTTACGCCCGACACATCGCCGGTGCTGCAGACGCTCGTATCGCAGACCCTGCCCGGCGAGAATGTCTATTTCTGCCTGGAATTCCGCAATGACAGCGGCATCGCCTTCTCGGGGGCGGACGGCAGAATCCTGCCGGGCTGCAAATTCTATCTCGTGGGACGCATTGAACCGCCGGAAGGCGAAAGCGACGCGAGTATTTTCCGGCGCGACTGCGCCACGAATGTCAACTGCCTCGTCACCTCGCTGAGCGAGGCGCGCAACTCCATCCCCGACCTGGAGCATCCCTCCCTCACCCTGGGGGTCATCGTAACGATGAACTGGATGCAAGCCACTTCCTCTTATATCGTGATGTACTGATGAAGTTCCTGCGTCTGCTCATATTGTCCGCCGCCGTGCTGCTCAGCCTCTGGAATTGCCGGAGGGAGGAAGAAGCTGTCACGGCCCGCGAGATGGGTATCTATATCGAAGCCCCGGGAGAAGGACTCTCCCGCGCGGACGTGGGCGAGGTCACTTCCACCGACGCGGCGGAAAATCTGCTGCACGACATGAAAATCTGGGTGTTTACCAGCGACGGGCACGAGAAAATCGCCGCGCTGAACATCGCCCAGAGCCAACTTCCCGCCGCAGGAAGGACGCGCCGCTATGTGGTTCCCGTCACGAAGGAATTCGCCGCACAGCGGCCCGACGTGGATGTGTTCGTCTTTGCGAACGCCGATGTCATCGGCAGTTCCCTGAATACGGACTCGGATTGGGATGAAGTGAACGATGCTGTCTTCGGCACGACGGCTTTCGGCATTTCCACGCCCACGCGGACCGTGGACCCGACCTATGGCCTTCCGATGACCGGTGTCGGCAGAGGCCTGCGGATTCAGTTGGAAGAGCCCGTACTGCGGGTGGAAACGGTCCGGCTGGTGCGCGCGGTTTCCAAATTGCGCTATGTCTTCTGCCGGATGAAGGACGACGAACAGCACGACAACCTTTCCGTGGACCGCATTACCCTGAATGGCGGACTGATTCCCTGGCAGGAGTATCTCTTTACCGGTTCCCTGCCCTATGCCATCGCACCGGGCGGCTATGACCCCTCGCCGCTGGTCACCGAAGGACCGCAGACCCTCGCACAGAATGAAACCCCGGAGAAACTGGTCTATGCGGGACAGGATGCCCAGAGTTACCAGAAACTGCTGGAAGATGCGATAGCGGAAGGGGTGCTCACCGATGCCGGGACCATTTATCTTCGGGAGAGCGACAAGATGCTGACCGGCTTTGTCTCCTACACGGTGAACGGAGTGGCGCATACCCGAAACTTCTCTATGGCGAACCCCGGCGACTTTGCCCGCAACCATACCTGGACCCTGTTCGGCTACTTCCTCAGCGGCCGTAACCTCCAGCTGGCCGTCAACGTCCTGCCCTGGGATATGAACATCCACCACGTGGACTTCTCCGACCAGTCCGTCCAGGCGACGCAGTTCGTGGTGGACGACACGACGGCCGACGTGATAGAGTCCGAAAACGACCATTTCGACGTACGGCTTCGCGCCGGTGTCGCGGCAAAGGGGCACCTGTACATCACAACTCCCGTGAGCGGTAAACTGATGATCCAGCCCATCGGGGATGCGGGCGCCTTCATCGTCACGCCCGACATCGCCGACATCGACCCGACCGTCAGTTCCGGACGCATCGATGTCGAGGTCCGCCGCAATCCCGACGTAGAAGGCGACCAGAGTGGAAAGTTCATCACGCTTTCCTTCTCCGTGGAAGCCGGCGAACGCGAAATCGACGCCAATTCCGAAATCCTCAACGGAAAGACCTACCGCTTTATCCTATGATCCGCCGCCTGTCATATCTGCTTGCCCTTTGGCTGCTTTTCCTGCCGCTTTCCTGCGTGCAGGAGATGGGCGACGACCTGCCTGACGGACCCTATATCCAGCTGGATGTCTATTGCAACGACCCGCTGGAGAGCAAGGCGGGCGCAGACGGCGTGCGGGACGGAGTGGACCGCTACAATGAGAACCTGATCAACAGCATAGACTTTTTCTTCTGGCCCGCCGGGGCGGAAGGACAGGATGCGACCTTCCACGTCAAGCGGACTTCCGGGAACCGCAGAAGCGATGTATTCCGCATCGAGCTGACCTCCGAAGACATCAACAACAAGATCTTCCCTTCCTATCCCTCGGACATCCGACAGGCCAGGGTAATGGCCATCGTCAACTACCCCGGCACCCTTGTCCCTGACGAGAACGATCTTTCCGGGACCTCGGTGGAAACCTTGGAATCCCTCGTCGTCACCAGCGATTTCGTTTCTCCGACGGACCACAAGCAGACTTCCTTCATGATGAGCGGCAGCACCGTCATCGACCTGCGCGGACGTTCCCAGATCATGGCGGCGACCGGGACGATAGCGCTCGAGCGCTATGCCTGCAAGATGACCGTCGCCGTCAAGGTGGCCGACGAAGTCACCCTGTCCAACGGAGAAGTCTGGCACCCGATGCTGGAGGGTATGGAAATTTACCTGGTCAACGCCGTGAACACCGTGGCGCTGGGCGGAGAGGATGAAACGCCGGAGTATTTTTCCTATTCCGCCAACCGGAAGAAGTTCGTCCGCAAGGACCTCGAAGGGAACTACGTCCCTTACCTGGATATGGACGGGGATTATTACAACACCTTCCCCATGTATATGTATCCCCAGCATTGGACCTACGGTTCCAATGGAGGATACGACCGCGAACCCTACCTGAAACTCGTGGTGCCCTGGGCAAGGAGCGCGGAGGGCGACTATGCCTCCACCCAGAAACAGTTCTACTACAAGATCGTGATGCCGGACGATGCGCGCAGCGGCTTCAGGCGTCGTTTTGCCCGCAACAACTGGTACCACGTCAATATCGACGTGAGTATCCTCGGGGCGGAAACCGACGAGGCCTCCGTCACCATCTATACCGGCTCCTGCTATTGCGTCTACTGGCAGGACAAGGAAGTGGTCATCAAGCAGGCGGAAATCGGAAACGCCCGTTACCTTTCCGTGGACAGGAACCGCTACGAACTATATAATGTCCCGTCGGTGGACATCCGCTATACCACCAGCCATCCCGTCATCATCAAGGAGGGGAGCATCCGGGTGACACGTCCCTATTACGGAGAATCCGGAGCCGGGACCCAGACCCTCGGCGGCATTGTGTGCAAAGCCGGTAAAAACGACATTTACAAGGAAGGAAGTCTGTATCTGGACTACCCGGAGTCCTACCGTATCAACCTCTCGGAGGACCATCGGGACTGGTTCGAGAATACCGGAACCTCCATCCTCTACAAACATACCCTGAACAACGACTACACCAGTTCGATGTTCGACTACTCGCCCTATGACGTATCCTTCTCGCTGGTGCACGAAGACAGGCCGGACGACGACCGTTTCCGCAAGGACATCACCCTGCTGCAGCGGCCGGCCATCTATATTGACGCCCTGCCCAATTCGGATTCGACCGTCGTCTTCATCAAGAATGGTTCGGCCGGAAGAAAACTCTATAAATCAGACTATTGGGGCTATGTCTATGTGGATAACGAGCAGCTGGTGCGCCGCAGCGAGGCGGAACTGATCGAGTTCCAGGACCTTGCGGACAGCCTGGGTTACACCCTCGAAGAATACCACTGGCGCGCCATCTGGTACACCGGCGGCAGCCGCGATCTCTTCAACATCTGCGTGACGGTGCTGCCCGCCAATTCGGACCTGGTCATCGGGGACCCGCGCATGGACGAGGTGGACAACCTCCGGGACGATTTCCACGAGGGTCCGGCCCTGTACGGCCCCTCCCCCAGGCGGCTGCGCTGGTATCGCCCCACCGAGTCTTCTTCGCGTACGGAAAATATGCTGGCGCCCAGTTACCGCATTGCCACCAAGCACGGTGGTATCGAATTCGGTAACCTGAACTTCGAACAGGCGAAGTGGCGCTGCGCCACCTATCAGGAGGACGGCTTCCCGGGCGGACGCTGGCGGCTGCCGACCAAGGGAGAAATCAAGTTCATCTCCCAGTTGTCCGCCAACAAGATTTTCACCTACCTGTTCTCGAACTCCGTGTATTGGTCCGCCAACGGGGCGATTCAGGTGTCGGACGGCACCGTAAAGGACAGTGACAGCAAAAACGCACTGACCCGCTGCGTCTATGACAGCTGGTACTGGGGGAACGAACAGCACGAACCGCGTACGGAATTTGTCTGGGGGGATATGGAATGAGAAAAGGGCTCTCATATCTTTTGCTGATGGCGGCGCTGCTGCTTCCGCTCTTCTCCTGCGTACAGGAAAAGGCGGAGGCGGAAAACGGCGCACCCCTGCCCGAAGGCGCCCAGGTCACGCTCAACTTTTCCGTTTGCGGCGACGGCCTCGCCGAGGCGCCCTCCCGCGCCCTGGACGAGACGGTTCCGCTGGAGAACCTCTACCTGGCGGTATTCGGCAGTTCGGGCTATCTCAAGGAGTATGTCCAGGCCAACCTGCTCGAAAAAGTAGACAGCATCTACAATTTCTCCGTCACGCTGACCCTCTCCGACAGCCCCCGAATCATCCATTTTATCGGCAATGCTCCGGAGACCCTTCCTTTCGGCTATGCCGAAGCGGTGATGCCCGCGCTGCTTTCAGACAGGGGGAAAGGTGCCTATTGGCAGATGAAACGGCTGGACGGCATCCGCGCGCTCAAGAGCACGACCACTTACATTGATTCCCGCGGAGCCTCCGTCAGCCCGGGAGATTATATCGACCAGAACGGGAACAAGGTGGTCAGCGGCAAGGGCTATGCCCCCGATGACGATACCGCCGCCGCCTTCACCCTCATCCCGATGATACGTAACTGGGCGAAAATCGTCGTCATCGGCGAAGAACCCGACAGTTCTTACTTTACGCCCTTCAGTTATTCGGTGGTCAATGTCCCGTCCCGCGGCACGGTGGCGCCCCACAGCGCCGTTACCGGCTTCATCTCCAGCTACCACACCCTCGGCTTCGATGACCTGGAGGATATGCACTACCCCGCAAACCTGCCTCCGGGAACGACTTTCGACGAATCCGTCCCGTCCGTGGACGACTTCCAGAACTGTACGGGCGGCGTCGCCCCCGTAGGGAGCAATCACGCGGTCTATCTTTACGAGCGGCCCGTACCCAGCTCAAGCATTCCGCCCAGTTATATCATTATCTACGGCCACTACCGGAATCCGGAAGACCTGGAGCACGAGGGGGACTATTTCTATAAGGTGGACCTGATGGTCGATGCGGAGTACTACCCCGTCTTCCGCAACTTCAAATATCAGGTCATTATCCGGAAAATCCTCTCCCAGGGACACCATACTCCGGTGGCGGCGGCGGCGGCAGCGGGCAGCGCCGACGTGTCGGCCGACATTACCGCCAGCCACCTCGCCGACATTTCCGACGGCCAGGGCCGGCTTGCCATCCAGCCGTGGATGGCCCGTACCTTCTCCGATACCCAGACGGACAATGTCCTGTTGCACGCCTATCTGATGAGCGACATCTACCACGAGACCATCGATATGAACCCGGCCTCCGTCACGGTCGAGAAGTTGCCGATGCCTTACGGTGCGGAGGACCTGATCACCGAGCTTTCCATCGATCCGCCCTCCACGGATCAAGGCTCCGTAGGCTGGAGGACCATCCATTTCTCCACCACGGACCCGGGAACGACCATCCGCAGCCAGACCATCCGCGTTACCGGACGCCACGAATACGGCCGCCTATACCGCGATGTCGTCATCACCCTGCAGCCCATCCAGCCGATGAAGGTGGAATGCGCATACAAGCGTGTCCCCACGGAAAAGGGCGCGCCGCAGACCATCAGCGTCAGTATACCCGACGGCCTTTCCTCCTCCATGTTCCCGCTGCTCTTCCAGATCGAGCCGGAAGACAGAACCCTGAGTCCGGACGGCAGCAAGGAGAACAACAACCTTCCCGTAGAAAGCGGAACCTCCATCTCGGAGCATCCCGGTTACGCCGGAAGGCCCTCCTACCACTTCGTCTATACCCTCTCCTGGGAGGATTATCGCCGCCTCGCCGTCGTTCAGGACGATGAGGACCGCTACTGGCGTACCTTCCACTGTTATTTCAAGACCAACCGCAACGAAAACGCCACGACGGTGTGGGTGAAGAACGAATATTTTGACATCGGCAGCGTCTCCTTCGTGAATTACCGCTCCTCCATGTCGTTCCGCAACCTGAACTTTACCGATCCCATTCCGATGGAGGAGGATGCGCCGATCTCCGTGCAGTTCACGGTGGACGAAGACCCCACCCTTTCCTATCCGGAGGATTATCCCATGATCCAGATCCGGCCGCAGGGCCTGATGCCCGTCTCCGAAGAAGTGATTCCGGGTCCGGTGAGCGGCACTTATGTCTTCAAGCCCGAATCCAAGAATGTCAGCCTGGACTTCGTGACCATCACCGCGGACGGTGACCTGATGGTGGAACTCAGCGCGGAGGAATACCAGACCAATACCCTGCGCAGCCACTATTTCTCCCGGGTTGGTCTGGTGGACGGACATCAGCTTTCCAGCACGAACTACTGGTCCAACGTCGTCTGCGGGCGCGTCAATGCCGATGCGAACAAGACCGTCCTCTTCGGCTACTGTGACGATCCCGAAGCGCTGAACGTCCCCGTGACGGTCAGCTTCCTTTCGGATACCAGACTCAGCGCCACCAAACCCACGACCTTCCCCTGGACCCCTACCGGGCCGCGGGGACAGTACGGCCTCCCTACCTACCACGAGATCGAGTTCAAGACACCTTCGCCCAAATCCTACAACCCCATCGAGTTCACGCTGAGCGCGCCGGGATATGTGGTGGAGACCGTCCGCGCGGGACGGCTCAACGGTAACATCTATACCCAGCAGATTACCACCTCCAATGTTTTCAAACCGACCAACACATACGGTTTCAGCGTAGATAACCCGCAGTTCACCTACCAGATGGACAAGGGCATCGTGCACAATGTCACGGTCAGTTTTGACAATATCAGCGCCATCCGTGATGCCTATCCTGTGGGGGTGATGATTCCGGCAGGGGAAAGTTGTACCATCACTGTGGAAAGCAGCCGCGCCGAGTGTTATGTGTTCTATATAGAATTCATCATCCAGGCACGCGTGACCTGGGAGAGTGTCCGCCAGAATCTCTGCCCTGCCTCCGCGGAGACGGCCACCGGAACCTTCGAGGCCTATCCGGGCAATGACACGCAGTACCTCTGGCACCTGCCCGAACATACCCATTCGGCGAGCATCACCCTTACGGCCAAGGACGGAAGCCCCATCTGCATCAGCGGCATGGTGTTGAAAACTTATCGTGGTGTTTTCTACGAATAGGCATCCTCTTCTCAAAAATTATCCCTACCTTTATCGTCCGTAAGAAAACGACGGACAGCATCACTATGAAAAAGTCAGTTCTCCTCCTTGCAGCCGCGTTGGCAGCCCTTTTTGTATCCTGTAAGAAAGAAGATCCGCAGCGGATCCAGATTAGCGTCAAAGGGGACGGTTCCGCAGAAAGGACGGAACTTGCCGAGAATGTGAAGGCGACGGTAGAGATTGCCGTACCGCACAAACTCGCAGGCCTGACCCTTTCCATGGAACTCGGGGAATTCAACACCATCGCCAATCAGTATATCGACATCAGCGTGAACAAGGGAACGACCAAGAAGAACGCGGTCTTCGACCTGATCGACGATTCCAAGGTGGTTGCCTTCCTCCAGGGACTCGGCGTCGCTGCCGGAAAGAATCTGCTCGACAGCGAATCGCTCTCCGTGGATATCAAGAAGGTCATCCTCGCGCTGATCAAGGACCAGATGGTAGAGAATGACCGGAGTTTCTCCGTCACGGTGAACGTCATCGACAAGGAGGGCGCTGAGGGGGCCGCCACCCTGCGCTTCCACTATACCAGCGCTCCGGAAATCGTCTGGCCTGAGAATTCTTCGTTCTCCCCCATTACCCTCAATCGCAATTCCGCCCCGGTAGTGGGCAACCTGTTCAAACTCCAGGTCCGCGCACAGGGGAAGATCGCCTCGCTGGTGATTTCCCTGGGAGAGGAAAAGGCCGACCCCAGCCTGATCAGATGGGTCGTGAACCGGGTGGAAGGCGACAAACCCGTCATCTCCCTCACGACGGACCCGACTGCAAGCAACTACTTCCGAAACTGGTTCCCCACCGATGTGAAGGGCGCCGGCAGCGCCATCTTGAATTTCGTCTTTGTCCAGGAGAATCTTCCCGAATTTTCGGACAAAGAATCCTTGAACGAGTTCACCATCACGGTGACGGATAACTTCGGCAAGACCGTTCAGGCCAAAGCCCCCTTCCTGGTCCCGGCTAAAGTCCAGCTGTAAGCATGCAGAAAATCATCATTTTGGATTTCGGTTCCCAGGTCACGCAACTCATCGGCCGCCGCCTCAGAGAACTGAACGTTTACTGTGAAATCTACCCTTACAACAAAGTCCCCGCGCTGGATGAGAGCGTCAAGGGCGTCATCCTGTCCGGAAGCCCCTGCTCCGTGCGCGACGCGAATGCCCCCCAGGTAGACCTGGGGCTTCTTCGTGGAAAAAGGCCGCTGCTGGGCATCTGCTACGGCGCACAGTATCTGGCCCATACCGGCGGCGGGAAGGTGGAAGCCTCCAATACCCGCGAGTACGGCCGGGCCATGCTCAGGGTAGTGGCGGATTCGCCCCTGCTCAAGGGCATCAGCGCGGAAACGCAGGTGTGGATGTCCCACGGGGATACCATATCGGCCCTGCCGGAAGCTGCGGAGGTGATTGCCTCCACGGCCGATGTCGTCAACGCCGCCTTCCAGTTCGCAGGGGAACCTACCTTTGCCGTACAGTTCCACCCGGAGGTGTACCACACCAGCGAAGGGACCCGGATGCTGTCCAACTTTGCGCTGGACATCTGCGGCTGCAAGGGAGACTGGACGCCGGATTCCTTCATCGAGACGACGGTGGAGGACCTGCGTGCTCAGATCGGGCAGGAACGCGTCATCCTGGGCCTTAGCGGTGGCGTGGATTCCACGGTGGCCGGCGTGCTGCTGAACAAGGCCATCGGCAGCCAGCTCACCTGCATCTTCGTGAACAACGGCCTGCTGCGCAAGAACGAGTTCGAAGACGTGCTCTCCTCCTACAAGGATATGGGACTTAACGTGATTGGGGCCGACGCCTCCGCAGAGTTCCTGGAAGCCCTCAAGGGGGTGAGCGAACCCGAGGCCAAGCGCAAGATTATCGGCCGGCTGTTCGTGGAGACCTTCGACAAATACGCCAAACAGATTGAGAACGCCCGCTGGCTGGCCCAGGGGACCATCTATCCGGATGTCATCGAGAGTGCCGGCATTCCCGGCATCGCCTCCAAGATCAAGAGTCATCACAACGTGGGCGGTCTGCCCGAGGAAATGAATCTCAAGGTCGTGGAACCGCTGCGCATGCTCTTCAAGGACGAGGTGCGCCGCGTGGGACGGGCCCTGGGCATCCCCGCCGCACTCATCAACCGGCATCCCTTCCCGGGACCTTCGCTGGCCATCCGCATCCTCGGCGATGTCACGGAAGAGAAACTCCGCGTCCTGCGTGAAGCCGACGACATCTATATCCGCAGCCTGCGCGCCTACGACTGCACGGGAATGGGCTTCCCCTGCGCCTCGGACCCGCGCGAGATGGCTACCAATCTCTACGACGCCATCTGGCAGGCGGGAGTGATCCTGCTGCCCGTGAAGAGCGTGGGGGTGATGGGCGACGAGCGCACCTACGAGAACCCCGTGGCCCTGCGCGCCGTGGTTTCCACGGACGCCATGACGGCCGACTGGTTCCCCTTCCCCTATGATTTCCTGCGGGACGTCTCCAATGAGATCATCCGGAAAGTCCGCGGTGTGAACCGCGTAGTCTATGACATTTCTTCCAAGCCACCGGCAACAATTGAATGGGAATAATGAGTAAAATCGATGTCGTCCTCGGACTCCAGTGGGGAGACGAGGGCAAAGGAAAGGTGGTGGACGTACTCGCCCCCGCCTACAAAGTGGTCGCCCGTTTCCAGGGCGGCCCCAACGCCGGACACTCGCTGGTCTTTGACGACGGCGCCTTCGTCCTGCACACGGTTCCTTCCGGCATCTTCCGCGAAGGGACGGTGAATATCATCGGCAACGGCGTGGTGGCGGATCCCGTCATCCTGACCGAAGAGATCCACGCCATCGAGGAAAAGGCGGGACCGATCGGCGGGCGGCTGCTGCTTTCCCGGCGCGCGCACCTGATCCTGCCGACCCACCGGATGCTGGATGCGGCGAGCGAAGCCGCGAAGGGCAAGTCCAAGATCGGCTCGACGCTCAAGGGCATCGGCCCGGCGTATATGGACAAGACCGGCCGCAACGGGCTTCGTTTCGGCGATCTGGAGCATCCCGACTGGCGCAGCAAGTACGAAGCGCTCAAGCAGAAGCACCTCGGTATGCTGTCGCTATATCCCGATTTCCATTTCGATATCGCTCAGTACGAGCAGCAGTGGTTCGCGGCGGTCGAGGAACTGCGCCGCTTCCCCTTCATCGACGGGGAGGTGAGCGTGAACGGCTATCTGGACGCGGGGGTGCCGATGCTGGCCGAAGGAGCCCAGGGCTCGCTGCTGGACATTGATTTCGGCTCCTATCCTTTCGTCACTTCTTCGAACACGATGGCTTCCGGGGTCTGTACGGGCCTGGGCGTGGCGCCTTCGCGCGTCGGCCGCGTGTACGGCATCTGCAAGGCCTACTGCACCCGCGTGGGCAGCGGCCCCTTCCCTACCGAACTCTTTGATGCTGACGGGGAGAAACTGCGCAGTATCGGCCACGAGTTCGGGGCGACGACCGGACGGCCCCGCCGCTGCGGCTGGCTGGACATGGTGGCGCTCAAGTATGCCGTGATGATGAGCGGGGTGACGGACCTGATCCTGATGAAGTCCGATGTGCTGGACGATTTTGAGACGGTGAAGGTGGCGACGGCCTACCGCAAGGAGGGGAAGTTGCTGGAGTCGTTCCCCTATGACGGCGGGGAGCAGGTGGAGCCGGTATACCGGGAGTTTGCCGGGTGGCAGTGTGATTTGAGCAAAGTCCGCTCGTTTGAGGCGCTTCCGCAGGCGTTCAAGGAGTATGTGGCGTTTATCGAGGAGCAGACGGGATGTCCGGTGCGGATTATTTCGGTCGGCCCTGAAAGGGATGCTGTGATTGTTCGAAAATAATAGACGATGAAATCTATAACTGCTACAGATTTTAAGCTGCCCGGACAGAAGGGAAAGTATGTGGGGAAGGTGCGGGACGTGTATGATATGGGAGACCGGCTGGTGATGGTCGTGACGGACCGGATCTCTGCCTTTGACGTGGTGCTCCCCGAAGGGATTCCCTATAAGGGGCAGGTGCTCAACCGCATCGCCGCACGTTTTCTGGATGCGACCGCCGATATCCTGCCGAACTGGAAGACGGCCGTTCCGGATCCGGCGGTGACCGTCGGTCTGAAATGCGAGCCTTACAAGGTGGAGATGGTCATCCGCGGCTATCTTTCCGGCCACGCCTGGCGCGAGTACAAGGCCGGCAAGCGCACGATCTGCGGAGTCCCGATGCCGGAAGGCATGGTGGAGAACCAGAAGTTCCCCGAGCCCATCATCACGCCTACGACCAAGGCGGCCGAGGGGCACGACGAGGATATCTCCCGCGAGGAGATCATCGCCTCCGGGCTCGTCCCGCGCGAAGAGTATGAGCAGTTGGAGCGCTATACCCGGGCGATTTTCGAACGGGGCACGCAGATGGCCGCGCAGCGCGGGCTGATCCTCGTGGATACCAAGTACGAGTTCGGCAGACGCGACGGGCAGATCTACCTGATGGACGAAGTGCATACGCCCGATTCTTCGCGCTATTTTTACGCCGACGGCTATGCGGAGCGCCTCGCCGCGGGCGAGCACCAGAAGCAGCTTTCCAAGGAGTTTGTGCGCGAGTGGCTGATGGCGGGCGGGTTCCAGGGACTCGCGGGACAGAAGGTCCCGCCGATGACCCCGGAAGTGGTTTCCGGCATCACCGAGCGCTATATCGAATTGTACGAACAGATTATCGGCGAGCCTTTTGAGAAGACGGCCTACGATGCCGCTTCGATGGAGGCGAATATACTCAAAAGCTTATGATTGACCGCTATTCCCGCGCGCAGATGCGCGCCGTCTGGACGGAGGAGAACAAGTTCGGCGCCTATTTGAAGGTGGAGATCGCCGCCTGCGAGGCCTGGAGCCGCCTGGGGGTGATTCCCGCGGAGGATGTGCAGAAGATTGCGGAGAAGGCCCGCTTTGACGTGGCCCGCATCCGCGAAATCGAAGAGCAGACCCGGCACGATGTGGTGGCTTTCACGCGCTGCGTGTCCGAGAGTCTGGGCGAGGAGCGCAAGTGGGTGCACTATGGACTGACCTCGACGGACGTGGTGGATACGGCCAACGGTTATCTCCTGAAGCAGGCGGACGCCATCCTGCGGCAGGATATCGTGGATTTTCTGGCGGTGCTCAAAAAGCGCGCGCTGGAGTTCAAGGATACGCCCTGCATCGGACGGACGCACGGCGTACACGCCGACATTACCAGTTTCGGGCTCAAGTGGGCGCTCTGGTACGAGGAGATGAAGCGCAACCTCGAACGCTTCGATTTTGCCGCCAAGGGCGTCGAAGCGGGGAAAATGAGCGGTGCCGTGGGCAATTTCGCCAATATCCCTCCGTCGATTCAGGATTTCGTCTGCGAAAAGCTCGGCATTGCGAGTGCGGACATTTCGACGCAGGTGCTCCAGCGCGACCGCCATGCGTTCTACCTGGCGACCCTTTCCGTCATCGCCTCGACGCTCGAGCAGATGGCGATGGAGGTCCGCAGCCTGCAGCGCACCGAGGTCCGCGAGGCCGAGGAAGCGTTCCGCAAGGGACAGAAGGGTTCGAGCGCGATGCCGCACAAGCGCAATCCCATCAGCAGCGAGAACATCTGCGGCTGCGCCCGCGTGATGCGCGGCTATATGGCGGCATCGGCGGAAAACGTGGCGCTCTGGCACGAGCGCGACATTTCGCATTCGAGCACGGAACGCATCATCCTGCCCGATGCCACGGAACTGCTGGATTATATGCTTTGCCGCTTCAAGGGCATCCTCGAGAACCTGACGGTCTATCCCGAGAATATGCTTTCCAATATCTGGCGGACGAACGGGGTGATTTTCGCCCAGCGGGTGATGAATGCGCTCATCGGCAAGGGACTTTCCCGCGAGGAAGCCTACGATACCGTGCAGCCGGTGGCGATGAAGGCCTGGAGCGGGCATCTGGACTACAAGACCCTGCTGCTCGCCGAGCCGAAGGTCTGCGAACGGCTCTCCCGTGAGGAACTGGACGCCTGCTTCACCCTCGACTATTATTTCAAGAACGTAGATTTCATTTTCCGCCGGGTCGGGCTGCTGTAGCGGCGTAGGAAATCAAGCCAAGGACAATGACCAGCAGGGCGTGACCTTCGTGACTGAGGGTCGCGAAGAGGATGCCCGTCTCCCAACTGAAAGCGTAGAGGCTGGACAGGGAAAGCGCCAGCAGATAGTGGAAGGCGCCGATGCCGCCCGGAACGGGCACGACCGAGGCGATGTTGCCGACGGCGGAGAGGAAGAGCGCATCCGTGAAACTGAGCGCATCGAGGCCGGGAACGGCTTTCAGCACCAGGAAACTCATCAGCACGTACATCAGCCAGATCAGCGCCGTATAGACGAGGAAAAGGGGCTTGCGCTCCATCCGCAGGAAACTCGTAAGACCCTGCGCAAGACCTTTGAGCCCGGAGGCGATGCGGCCGCAGAAGCGGCTGCGGTCCCGGAAGCGGTAAACGAGCCACAGGCCCAGCGCCAGCAGCAGCACGAGGAGCAGCAGCAGATAGCCGATATTCAGCTGCAGGCGGCCCGTCATCGGTGCGACGATCTGATCGAAGAAGAAAGTGCCGAAGGTGTCCCATTTGAGTGCCAGCGAGAGGGCGAACAGCACTCCCACCGCCAGGAAATCCCAGATCCGCTCCATCACGATGGTGCCCAGGATTTTCTCATAGCCGGCACCGCCCTTCCCGGCTACGACGCCGCAACGCACGAACTCCCCTGCTCCGGGGAGGACGACATTGATCAGGTTGCCGATGTTGGCGGCGTCCCAGGTCTTTTTATGGGTCACGCCGGGGATGACGGGAGTGAGCATCGCCCGCCAGCGCAGCATCCTGAACACGAGGGCCAGGAGGGCGGCGACAAAGAACAGGCCGATGTGCAGCCAGCGGGTGAGTTTCAGACCTTCGAGGAAGGCTTCCCAATCCATCCCGCGGAAGGCAAACCAGACCAATACGCCCGCCAGCAGAAAGGACAGGCTGTATTTGATGATATTTCCGGTTTTCGATGCCATCTGGTGCAAAGATACAAGATTTTTTTACGATTTTTGTGGCAGGAATGCGTAAAGAACGGAATTTGGCGCCTTATCTGGAGGCGGGACGGCGGGAAGCCGGGTGCGACGAGGCGGGCCGCGGACCGCTGGCCGGACCGGTATTCGCTGCGGCGGTAATCCTGCCGGAAGACTTTCACCATCCGCTCCTGAACGATTCCAAACAGATGAGCGAGAAGGCGCGCGATACCCTGCGCCCCGTCATCGAAGCCGAGGCCGTCGCCTGGGCGGTGGAGGCCGTGAGCGCCGAAGAGATCGACCGCATCAATATCCTCGCGGCATCCATCACGGGTATGCAGCGCGCCGTGCGGCGGCTCTCCGTAAAGCCGGATTTCCTGCTCATCGACGGCAACCGCTTCCGCCCCTTCGACGGCTTCCCCTACCGCTGCATCGTGCACGGGGACGCGACCTATGCCAGCATCGCAGCGGCATCGGTACTCGCGAAAACCTACCGCGACGAATATATGCGCCGCATTGCCGCCGATTATCCGCAGTACGGCTGGGAGCGCAATATGGGCTATCCGACCAAGGAACATATCGAGGCGATACGGCGATACGGCCTGTGCGAGCATCATCGCCGCAGTTTTCACCCGAAGGAATTGGAGCCGACGCTTTTTTGAGTATTTTTGCATTATGGACGAAAAACAGATACGGGAATGGTTGCGGGAGGTGAAGCATCCCGCGATGCAGGATAAGGATATCGTGGAACTGGGGATGGTGGAGGCCATTGAAACGGGCGCGCAGGGCGTGACCGTCACGCTGGCCTTCCCGAAGCGCAAGGACCCGCTGGCCAATTATCTGGTGGGAGCGACGCGTGCGACGCTCATCCGGCATCTCCCTGCGGGGGTGGAATCTTCGGTGCAGACCGTGGTCCGCGAGGAAGCGGCGCCGAAGAAAAAGACGGTCGCGGATCTCGACGATACCCAGCTGAAGGGGATCAAACATATTATCGGCATCGCCTCCGGTAAGGGCGGCGTCGGGAAATCCACCGTCGCGGTGAACCTCGCCTGCGCGCTGGCGCGGCAGGGTTATAAGGTGGGCCTGGCGGACGCCGATGTGTACGGACCGTCCGTCCCGACGATGACCTCCACCGAGGGCGCGCAGCCCGATGCGGTGGAAGGCGACGGCGTGGAACTGATCCTGCCCATCGAGAAGTATGGCGTCAAGTGGATGTCCATCGGCTATTTCGCTCCGCGGGGACAGGCCCTCATCTGGCGCGGCCCGATGGCCTGCAACGCCCTCAAGCAGATGATCCTGCAGGTAGCCTGGGGAGAACTGGACTTCCTGCTCATCGATATGCCGCCCGGCACCGGCGACATCCACATCACCCTGGCACAGGATATTCCCATGACCGGGGCCATCATCGTGACGACGCCGCAGAACGTGGCGCTCGCCGATGTGGAAAGGGGCATCGACCTCTTCCGTAACAAGAACGTAAACCGGCGCATCCTGGGCCTGGTGGAGAATATGGCCTGGTTTACCCCGGCGGAACATCCGGAGGAGAAGTATTTCATCTTCGGGCGTGAAGGCGGGGCGAAAATGGCCGCCCAGGCCGGTCTGGAACTGCTCGGTCAGATTCCGCTCGTCCAGGGGATCCGCGAGGGCGGCGACAGCGGGGAACCCGCTGCCCTCGGGACGGGTCCCGAAGCGGGGGCCTTCCTGGCCCTCGCCGCCGCCCTCGCCAGCCAAGCCACGAAATGAAGCGCCGTCGCCAATCCAAACTGCTGGGGCAGTTCCTGCGTTACGGGGTCGTAGGCGGGATCGCGTTCATCGTCGATTACGGAACGCTCTATGCCCTGACGGAATTCGCCGGACTGCATCATCTGCTCTCCGCCGTACTCGCTTTCACGGCGGGCCTGCTGGTGAATTACATCCTGAGCATCCTCTGGGTGTTCCGGGGCGAACGCTCCTGGAAACCGGCGGCGGAATTCACCGCCTTCGCCATCATCGGCCTGATCGGCGCAGGGCTCAATGAGCTTATTATCTGGCTGGGAACGGACGTAGCCGGCCTGCACTACCTGCTCTCGAAACTCATTTCGACCGCCCTCGTCTTCTTCTGGAACTTCTTCGCCCGGAAAATCCTGCTGTTCTCAAAATGAAACGCATCCTTCTTATTCTCGCGCTGACCGCGCTTGCCTGCACGCAAAAGAAAGAACCCCTGCAAAGCGGGGACCTGCTTTTCGTAGGCATTCCGGCAAGCTATTCGATGGACGACGACACGATGGAAAGCGCCATCGGCGCCGCAACGGGAGACGCTTCATCGCTCAACATCATCCACGTCGCCATCCTGGATATCGACAGCCTCGGCACCTGGATTATCGACGCCACGATAAAACGCGGCGTGGACCGGCATCCGCTGGATAGCTTCCTGCACGATTTCACGCTGAAGGACGGTTCCCTCCCCGTGATGCAGGTAATGCGGCTCAGGGACAACACCGTCAATCCCAAAGCCTGCGTCCAAAACGCCAGGCAATACCTCGGCCTGCCGTACGACCCGAATTTCCTGCCGGACAACGGCGCCTTTTATTGCAGCGAGCTGGTGCAATGCACTTACCTTGATGCAGACGGAAACCCCGTCTTCAAGAGCGCTCCGATGAATTTCAAGAACGCCGACGGAGAATTCCCGCTTTATTGGCAGCAACTGTTCAGCCGCCTCGGCCAGCCCATCCCGCAGGATGTTCCCGGCACCAATCCCCGGGCTATGTCCGAGGATCCGCAACTGATAGCGATCGGGCCGCTTTTATAACAGGCTTATACGCTGAGTTCCAGCCAGCGGTCTTCCTTGGCTTCCAACAGCGCCAGGACGGCGCCGATCCGCTCCGAGGCGCGCAGGATCGCCTCCGTATCGGCGGAACCGCCGGAAAGCAAGGCTTCCAGTTCCGCCTTTTCCTGCTGTAATGCGTCGATTTCCGCTTCCAGGCTCTCCAGTTCGCGCTCTTCCTTCCATTTCAGTTTTTTCTTGACGGGAGCTGCCGGAGTGGCCGCCGGCGCGGGCGCCTTGGCTGCAGCAGGCGCTTTCGCGGCAGGCGCCGCACTCCGCCGGTCCAGGAGGAAACTGCGATATTCGGTATAGTTGCCCACGAAGTCCTTGACCAGACCGTCGCCGCAGAAGACGAAGAGATGGTCCACGAGCCGGTCCAGGAAATGCCGGTCGTGGGAGACGATCAGCATCGAACCCTTGAACTCCAGCAGATACTCCTCCAGCACCTGCAGGGTGAGGATGTCCAGGTCGTTCGTCGGCTCGTCCAGGATCAGGAAGTTCGGCTTCTGCAGAAGTACCGTCAGCAGGTAGAGCCGGCGCCTTTCCCCGCCCGACAGCCGTTCTACGCGGGTATTCCACATATCGTGCGGAAAGAGGAAGCGCTCCAGCAGCCGGGTGTCGGAGACCGTCTCCAGTACGGTCTGTCCGGGCTTGAAGGTCATCCCCTCCTGGCGATAGTAGCCGGTTTTCAGGGTTTCGCCGCGGTCCAGCAGACCTTCGGTACGACCGCCTTCGAGCGTACCGGCCAGCAGATTGAGGAAAGTCGATTTCCCGACGGCGTTGGGCCCCACGATGCCTACGCGCTCGTAGCGCTGGAAATTGTAACTGAAGCGGTCCAGGTAGCATTTCCTGTCCCACCAGAAAGAAAGGTCGCGGCAGTTGATGACCTTGTTCCCCAGATAAGTGCCTTCGGCGGAAACCGCGCCCTGGATGTCCACCTGGCGTTGGATATAGGCGTCCTCCGCCCGCGCCTTGATGCGTTCGAAGGCCTGCTTGCGGTATTTCGCCTTGCCGGTACGCGCACAGGGCGAGGCGTGGATCCATTCCAGTTCCCGCCGGAAGAGGTTGCGCGTCCGCTCGGTCTGCGCGTTGTAGTTGTCGATGCGCTCCTGGCGCTTTTCCAGGAAGTGCATATAGTCGCCGCGATAAAGGAAAAGCTCCCCGCGGTCGAGTTCCATCACGGTATTGCAGACGCGATCCAGGAAATAGCGGTCGTGCGTGACCATAAGCAGCGTGCAGCGCTTGTGCGTCAGGACGTTTTCCAGGGTTTCGATGGCATCGAGGTCCAGGTGGTTCGTGGGCTCGTCCATAATGTAGAAATCCGCCTCGGAAGCGAGCATCGCCGCAAGGGCCACCCGCTTGATTTCCCCGCCGGAAAGCGAACGCATGCTGCGGGAAAGGTCGCCCAGGCCGAAGCGGTCCAGCCATTGCCGCGCGCGCAGGGCATAGTCACCGTCCGAAGCGTCCGGCTGCTCCGAGAGCACCTGTTCCAGCACGGTCTTATCGGCATCGAAAGCATATTCCTGCTCGAGGAAGGCGATGCGGATGTGGCGCAGGAAAAGCACCTTCCCGCCGCTGTCCGAAGCGTCCTTGCCCGCGAGGATGCGCAGCAGCGAGGTTTTGCCCGTGCCGTTCGGCGCGATCAGCGCGACCTTGTCCCCTTCGTTGATATTGAAGGAAATGCGGTCGAAAAGGACTTTCGGCCCGTAGGACTTGGAGATGTTCTCTATCTGCAGGTAGGAAGGCATTTGGCGAAGGTAGTCAATTTTTCTTATCTTTGCACTTATGGACAGGTATTTCCCGCCGATGTGTAATGTGATGGAAGCGGTCCCCGGGCAGGGACTGCTGACCGCTAGTAATGATTCCTATTATGTGGATCCCGTGGATCCCGGCTTCATTTATCCCGCTGACTGATATGAAACGCAAGCACTTCCTCAGCGCGCTCTTCGCGCTCGCCGTACTGGGCGTTTCGTGCAGCACGGCAGACAGGGACCAGGTCCCTCCCTCCCCGGAAACCACTCCGGACATCTCTTATTCAGTTCCCGTCAAATGGTGGGCGCTGGAGCCCATGCCGGCCAAGGAGGCGGCAAAAGGTGAAATCTCGAGCCTGTCGGCAGGCTTCCGTGAAGATTCCCGCTCCTATCTGGAGATGAACGGGGCAGGAACGGAGGCGGCCGTCCTCTGGGAAGCGGGAGACAGCTTCGAGATGTACAGTTTCAAATCCGGATCCTATTATACGGCGGTTTATACAACGGCGGAAGGAGGAGCCGTGGCGAATTTTACAAGCTATTCAAGCCTCCCCTCTTCTCCCTGCTACGCCATCTTTCCCCGGGGAAACCGGAATGGGACCTATAACGGAAATGGGATTTTCGAAGTAACCATCCCCCGCGAGCAGACGGTCGTTGAAGGGAATATTGCGCCTGATATCAACTTTTCCTACGCTTATACCGCAAAACAGGGCAATAACCTGCACTTTATCAACCTGGTCTCCCTGGTGCACTTCCGAATTGCCGGCGGGATTGCCGGGGAAATCAAGCATGTCAAACTCAATTGCGATCAAAAAATTTCCGGAGACCTCATCGTCATCGGGGACGGAGAAAATGCCGCCTTTACGCGCGACATCAGTTTCGGCGGGGCGGAATCTTATTCCGATGTCTCCCTGAACGGCGATTTCCGTCCGGGCGTGGACTATTATCTGGCTATTGCTCCGGCAGACGGCCAACTCGTCACCATGGTATTCTCGAACGACGAGGGAGATTCGGTCACCAAGCAGGGGAACAAGGAGGTAAATTTCACGCAAGGACGCATCTGTGACCTGGGGACCATCGCGCTGGGCGACAGTTACGATGAAGATGATCCGTCGATGGCTCCGATCCTCTTCCTGACTTCCTCCAAGCCCCAGCCGGTCACCCTCGTCGTCATCCCCGACGGCTATACCGCTGAGGAGCTCCCGCTTTATGAGGCCAGGGCCAAGAGCGGAATCAACGCCCTCTTCGCCACGGAACCCTATAAAAGCTATAAGGATTATTTCAATGTCTGGATCCTGAAGGTGGCTTCCAATGGGTCTGGGGCCAATATTACCGACGGGAACGGCAATGTCGTCACCCCTTCCGGCTGCTATTTCGCTTCGGGCTGGGGAGAAAGTTCCTATGGCGACATGCAAGCGAATGACAGCCGCATTTTCAGTTTCGTGGAAACGCATTGTCCGGATATCCTCAACGGGCTTCACTCCATCAAGGAGGTCCCCGTCCTGCTGTTGATCAACGACGAGCGCTATGGCGGCAGATGCTGGAACTGGGGGGACGGCAAGTGTTACGCGATGGTTCCCACGACTGCCGGAGCCCTTAGCTGGAGCTACCCCAGTTCCTGTGCGGTCAGCGACAGCGACCCTTCGCAGGGCATCAGGGCCGTCACCAGCGAGGAAATCGACGAGTTGGGGCGCAATTCCGGCGACTGGCGGAATACGCTCGTACACGAGTTCGGCGGGCACGGTTTCGGACGTCTGAGCGACGAGTACTGGTATGACACGGACAAAGGCCCCACGAGCAAGATCGATGGCCACAATTGGAGCCTGCCTATGTCACTGAATATCTCCGCCGCCTACGACCCCACGCCCTGGGATGAGGAGGTCCTTTCCCGGCGGGATGAACTGCTGGCCCTGAATCCGCTCTACGCGCGTATCGGGGTATTTCAGGGGGGCGACGTATCTATTCTCAACCGCTGGCGCAGCGAGAAAACCAGTTGCATGATCGACAACCGCTTCTATTTCTCCACCTGGCAGCGGATGCTCATCGTCAAGCGCATCCTCAGTCTTGCGGGAGAAAGTTTTGATATCGATGCGTTCTATGCCCTCGACCATCCCGAGGATCCCGTGCGCGACGTAAGCGCCTCACCGGTCCAGGGACGGCAGAGCGTCATTGCACCGATTCCGGTTCCGCCGCTCGCGCCGATGGCGATCGTGATGGATTAATTCCCGGGATTAGAGCCGGGCGTCGATGACCTCCTTGGGAAGGACGCCCTTGACATCGTACACCACACCGCCTTCCCTGACCAGGGAGCGGATGTCCAGGCTTTGGAATTCACGGTGCGCCACAGCGTGCACGACAGCGTCGAATTTTCCTTCCGGAAGGGTGTTGGTGATGGCAAGTCCGTATTCCTTCTCTACCTGGGCGGCATCTGCCCAGGGATCGTAGATGCAGATGTTGTCCGTATAGACATGCAGGGCGCGGCACACGTCCGCCACCTTGGTATTCCGGATGTCCGGGCAGTTTTCCTTGAAGGTGATGCCCATGATGAGGACCTTCGCCCCTTTGACCAAGATTCCCTTCAGGTTCATCAGTTTGATGACCTGATGGGCGACATATTCTCCCATTCCCGCATTGAGACGGCGGGCGTTGAACATGACGCGCGGGAAGACCCCGTAGGCCTGGGACTTATGGATCAGGTAATACGGATCGACGGAGATGCAGTGCCCGCCCACCAGACCGGGCGTAAGCTTGATGAAATTCCACTTGGAGGAGGCCGCCTCGATGACGTCGTGGGTATCGATACCCATCGCGTCGAAAATCTTGGCCAACTCGTTCATAAAGGCGATATTCACATCCCGCTGGGTGTTCTCGATGATCTTGGAGGCCTCCGCCACCTTGATGCTGCTGGCCTTGTGCGTACCGTTGATCAGAACCGAGTTATAGACCGCGTCAACGATATCGGCCACTTCGGGCGTGCTGCCTGAAGTGACTTTGCGGATTTTCTCCACCGTATGCTCCTTGTCGCCGGGGTTGATGCGCTCCGGGGAGTAGCCGGCATAAAAATCCTTGTTGAACACCAGACCGCTCACCTTCTCTACCACCGGGACGCAGACCTCTTCCGTAACGCCGGGATACACCGTGCTTTCGTACACGACGATATCTCCCTTGGAAATGACTTTTCCGACGGTCTCGCTGGCCCCGCGGAGCGGCCGCAGGTCAGGCGTGTCGTCGTCGTTCACCGGCGTAGGAACAGATACCACATAGAAATTGCAGTCGCGGATTTCGTCCAGGGAAGTAGTGCATCTGAAGCCATATTTGGCGATAGCTTCCTGCAGCAGGGCATCCGGCACCTCGAGAGTGGCGTCATGCCCCTTCATCAGGGCAGCGACGCGTTTTTCATTGAGGTCGAAACCGATGGTCTCATACTTCGTGGAAAAGAGGCGCGCCAGCGGCAGGCCGACATAGCCGAGTCCGATTACACAGATTTTTATGGGTCTGGAGTTATTCATAATACATTGCAATGTACTGGAATTGGGCGTTATGGTTACTGACGACCAGGATTTCATAGGCCATACCGGCCACTCCGGGAATCGCCCAGGAATATTCCATATTTTTCTTCAACTTACTGTCATTGACCATCATACGGGTACCGTCAGTTTTGGCGATATCGATGATTACGTTCTCCGAGGCCTGCGGCGCCGTCATGAACTTGATGCCCGTAAGGGCTTTCCCGGCTACCACCGGAAGTTGGATGTACGAATGCTGTTTCCCGATCAGCAGGTAGTAAATATTGGCATTCTGGCCCTGATAGAACTTGTCCGCCGCCTTCAGGACGAAAGGATAACCGGACCAGATGTAGGTCCCCTCGGTCAACCCGGTAGTATTGGTCAGGGGAAAGTCGGCGAACTTGTTCCGGAAATCAATGGTAAAGGTCGGATCGTCCCCCAGGTCTCCGGGAGGATCATCATCGGGGGTCGTGTGCCCTGTTTTTTCCACGAAATAAGAATACTTCACCTCCGTCTGGCCGTTGTAATCAGCGCGGAACCCGACGATGACGATTTCATCCCCCACCGTAAGATTGAGGGTAGCGAAAGACTTGTCGTTGACGGAACCGAATCCCAGGTTGGTCGATGTCAACCCGTATACATAGACCGTCCCCGTAGCGTCTGTCAGGTCAAAATTGCCGTATACGGTGTTTTCAATGTAACTGACCCTGCCGGAAAGCCGGTACAGTTGCTCTTCCGAAACCGAAGCCGCCTTGAACTGCGCCACGGTGACCGCAATGGGCTCTTCCTGCCCGCCGGAAAGGGAGAAAGCCAGGATATGGGCATCGACCACCTCATGCTTCCGTTTCCCGGCATAGTAATGATAGCGGCCTGCCAGCGTGATAAGCCCGTTGTTTTTGATCCGACCGACCCAGTCTTCCCGGTTGCTTACCTGATAGACGGAGATGGAACCGGAATGGTCACTCAGACTCATCTCGAAGGTCTCCGGATTAAAGGAACTGACGATGCCGGTCAACTTGTAATAGGAATCAGTCTTTGCCGCTGCGATAAAGGCGGCGACGGTCAATTCCGGTGTATGTGAGAAATCGGCCGGGTCGTCTCCCCCGCCACCGGGATGGTCGGGATCCGTTTCCTGCTCCGATTCCCCCGCCCCCTGCTGAGTAACGCTGAGGAGGGTACTGACCGAATGGTTGGAGAAAAGGACCTGCCCGCTCCGGGTCTTGCCTTGGTTGGGATTTACCTGGAGGGATATGAGCTGGGGCTTTGACGAGCCACGGCCCCGGACCAGGTCCAGGACCAGCCAGGCCGGCTGTTCGACCACCTCCCAATCCCGTTGGGAAGACAGGCTGAGTTGCTGGATACCTCCCTGTTTGTCAAAGGAAAGACCAGTATCTCCGGCGGAGAGAAAAAGATAAGTGCCGTCTTGTTGCCAGGAACAACAAGGCAGCACCTCTATCGCGAAAAGAAGAATCAGTATTCTCTTTAAACTTAAACGCATCCGAAAGACATTCTAACGTTTGATCGGACGCATATACCAGTCGGAGTGCATCGCACCGTGGCTCGTCGACCAGTCGATGAATCCCGGGAAAAACACGTCGATGGGAAGGCTCTCGTTCTTCGGATCCAGGATATTGTCCTTGAAACTGTCGATCCGGATATTGTCCAGATAGAAGGCAAAAGGATAATCCCCGCGGCAGACATACCATTTCCCATTCTCAAGGTCGGAAGCATCCTGGAAAGTATGGAAGGCACGCGTATCCATCTTGCTGGTCGGCGCCTCGTAGGGGATATGGACCTCCCAGCGCAGGTCATCTTCCTTGTCACGGAAGATGAACGGCTCCGGCTTGACCAGGTTGAATGCCGAGACAGGAGAGGAATAGGTCAGTTCCATGATATAGGTCGTCTCCAGTTCGGCGGTGATATCATCGGTCAGGATATAGGCCTCACCGTCAAAGTCGTAGGTGACCGCGACAGGCGCGAGCTCACCCCGGGCCTGCTTCTTCATGGTGATCTTCGACGGAGCGATCTTGGTGTCGAAACGGACAGCCAGCCCGCTCTGGTCGCTTACACGGTTCTGGTAGGTGGTAAAGTAAAGCACCTGCCTCTTGATCTTTGCCCCGGAGAAGAACTGCTCCTGTACATAGTCGATCATCACGTCGTTCATGTCGTAGTCACCCTGGCTGGGCCAGCGGTCCTCAAAGGCAAATACACCGCGCCTCGTGGTCTTTCCGTCTTCCACCTCCGGCAGCGGAGCGAAGACGTCCGCCGGATTTACCGCAAAGAGGAAGTCGTCGTAATCATCGTCATCACAGGCATCCTCGACGGTCACGATGGCATAGTGGCTGCCGTCCGGAGAGCAATAGGAGAATTTCGCAGTATGGGTCTCTGAAGCGGAGTCAGACATCCGGTATTCTCCCATATCCTCGTTGCAGTAGGACAGGCCTTCAGTAGAAGCCACCCATACATTCATCTTGTCATTCATGGGCTTCGTTCCGTTCAGGGTGCAGTAACTCCGGCCCTGGGAACTCCAGGAATTGGGCTTCAGGATGAACCCGATTTTGGTTCCTTTGGGGAAGACGGTGGAAACCGTAGTAAGGTCTCCGTCAGCGATATTAGGGTAATAGAGCAGCTGGATGACATCCCCGCGCTGCATTCCGATATTGCCCTGATACTGATCCCCGCCCACAGGCTCGTAGCGGTAACCGTCCTGGGTATTGGGATAGATCATGATGATGTTCAGGTCCATCTGAGTGGTGGGCTGATGATCGGAGTCGTAATAGTAATAGCCCATACTGCTGTTCCAGCAGGACATGCTTCCCATGGTACAAAGGGAAAGTTCCGTATCCGCGATAAGGGTCAGGTCGACATTGGAACGATATTCGTCCCGGCAGGTGGTGCCTGAACTGACGGCCTTGCCCACCGTAGCGTAAAGGGCATCGAGGATTTCCTGAGGGAAACGCAACTTGGGGTCAAGGGTGGCCTGGTCCGCAACATAGTCGGGACGGCCCGACACGGGATCCCAGGTACCGAGCGGGGTATACCAATCTTTATATACACGCTCGCCCATCGATCCGTTCTTCCTGAAATTGAAGGACAGGCAGGGCAGCGAAGAAATATCGTTGGTATGTGTATCAGGAGAAACGACCGTGGGAACGGGACTCTTGGAAAGCGTCGCTCCCGTCTTTTTACGCTCAACCTTCACGCTGGCCTCATTCCTGGAAACGGCAACGACGGAACGTTTCAGGCCGATCATGAAGTTACCCGTGACTACGTGAAGCTCTTTGGCATAGGCCGGCAGCGTAACCGTCTCATCATAAATACCGCGCGCATCCGTGTAGGCTTCCATGATGGGCTCGACCTTCGCGTTGACATACTCGTTGTATTCACCTTCGTTGACGATGGGATTTTCGCTATATACCTGAAAAAAGACCGGTCCGTGGATGTCAAAATCCGAATAATCGACCATCAGGTCCACCTCTTGGGTCGTGGAGAAATTGAAGAAACTATTCTCGTCCACGGGAGTGGTTTTTTTTCGGGAATAAAAGTCATCTGCATCGTAACAAGCTGTTACCGAGAACATTAAGCATGCAGAGAGGCACGCAAGAAATCCGAAATGAGAGCGGCCGAATAACATATGTCCGTTTATTTTGACTGCAAAGATACGCCTAATATTTTATTAAGCAAATTTTTTATTAAAAAACTTAAAAATTTTATAAATTAGCTATGGAGCAATCTTCACACGCCCCCCTTCCAGGCGCCAGTTCACTTGACCCTCCATCGCTAAAATCACATCTCCCAGATAGTTAGCCTGCGGAGAATTCCCTGCATTTTTCAAATATTTCCTGGCCTCGGTAAGCCGCTTCGTCCTTACACAGGCACAGGCTGCATTCAAATTGGCCGTCTCGTCCTGCGGGTACTGCCGGGCGGCGATGATAAAGGCGTCGAACCATTCCTCCGACCCTTCCCGATAACTCAAAGCCACCTGATACATCTCATTCAGGCTCAAAGCTTCGGGATGGGAGTAGATGAGCCTGCGGCCATCCTTTGCCTCATAGGCCCTCACTTCATAGGAAATCAGGTAATCCGTGTGGCGGAGGCCGGGATAGACGTATCTGTACAGCCAGCGATAGGGTTCCCCGCCGCCTACTTTCTTCAACTGTTCCTCCTTTTCATCCGGGTCCATCTTCCGGTCAATCACCTCCAGCAATTCCTCGCGGTGACGAAGGACGGCATCAGGGACGCTGGGTGTCTCTACATAATGCTGCGAATCATACCAGAAATCGCCTTTCACCCTGCGCCCTTCCGTGTTCTCCAGAAAGCCGCGGAGATTTCCCCAGTCTTCCGGCGTAGCACGGATATCGAAGAGCTCCGGCGAAAAGGCATATTTTCCCATCAGGTAATTTTGGAGCGACTCCACACGTCCCTTCGCCAGGCGGGTATTGTTGTCATAGGGACTTTCGGGAGAGGCATAGCCGTGAAGCATAAGGGATTTCACGCTAACGGTGGTATCGAAAACGGCAGCCTCCACCGTCGCATCGATCCGGGCCAGTTCATCCGGATTCTTACGATAGGAGGGATAAATGACCGTCTCGTTGACCGGGAAATCCAGGAAGGCACGCCCCGTCAGTTGACGCACCTTTACGGGCTCCGGGGCGGGAATCAGCATGGGGAGGGCGGGACAGTCCTTCAGTTTGTGGCTGCGGACGATCTCCACCGGTTCCTTTTTCTTCTTTTTCGCCAGCAGATAGGTAACGCCGACCTTGATGTTGGTCCGTCCGTCCAGGGGCAGACCGTAAGCGACGCCGTTGAAATGGTCTTCAAACCAGGAATGGCTCAGTTCCATACCGACGCGCCATTGTTCGGCGACCCTGAAATTGGCCGTTACGCCAAGCCGCATTCCGGGTATCACGAGGCTTTCCCGCAGGTACGGATGCGTATAGGAAAGGGGGACGTGGTCGAACCCGCCGGTATAGGCAAGTCCCACGCCGGCAAAGGCCTTCAGGTCGAAGAGGGCGGAAGGCTTGCGATTTTTGCCCCGGATGGCATCGGTGATATCGAAAGTCATATCGCCGAAAACGCTGAGACTGCCCCAGCCCCAGGGCTCGCCGTTTTCGCAGAGCGGCACGTTGCGGCTCCGGTTGTAATTGGCACGCACCACTGCCCGCCAGCCCCACAGCGGGGTAAATTCCTGTCCGATGCCCACGAACATGCCGCCGGACCAGGGGTAAGTGGAGAATTCCGTCCAGGGCAGATTCTCATTGGCGGACTTATTGATGCCCAAATATAATTGCAAATAAAGGGGATCCTTCCCTGCCACCTCATCCTGTGTCCCGTCTTGGGCCCGCAGGCTGCAGGGAAGCAGCAGAAGTATCCCGGCTATAATTAAATCCCGTGCTTTCATACCCTTATTCATTAGTAGGCCACATACGTTCCCGCCATCGGCGACTTATACCATTCCCAGTAACGGGTCCGGGCCGCATCTTTTGCCCAATAGGGGAACTCCCTGTAGCTTTCATAGACGGGAATACCCTCCCGGGGCCAGCGCCACTCTCCGGCAATCAGCATCGCCTCCGGCAGTTTCCCGGGCGTAGAGGCCAGCATAATCGCATCCGAGCAGTCCGTGCAGGTACCGCGTTTCACTTCGACATAAAAGCGCTGCGCATCCTTGATCATGGTAAATTCTGAGGGCCAGGGCACGGCTTGTGTTTCGACAAACGGGACCGATGCCACCGCCTCCAGCGTATTGATGCACTTCCGGTCCATGTTTCCCATCAGCAGTTGATGCAATTCCCCCAGGTTGTAATCCCCGTCCGGCCCGTCATAATGGAGGAAAAGCCTTTCCTTTTCTCCGGCGGCAAGCACGCGGACGTGGCAGGTTTCCTCCTGATAATCGGGCAGCAGCTGAATGACGGCATCGTTGAAATCATAATCGGTCCCCCGGTGGATATCTTCGAACGCCAGGGTCCAGGGGAAAGAACTGTCGCCGTCGATGGGATCGATCGGCGGTTCCACGTGCAGATCGCCGATCAGCCCGAAGACGACATCATTACAGTCGTTGTCTCCGCCGACCACATTGTCTTCCATCCCGATCCAGGTCATGGTCTCGGACTGATAAATAAAGCTGCGATGATTCGCATTGACATTCCAGGCCTCCACACTGAAACAAGTCCCGTTGAACAGGCTCTCCTTGTCGGTAATGGGTTTGATTCCCTGGGCGCGCAAACGTCTCCACTGCTCCGGAAAAAACTCCTCTACCGAACGCAGATAGAAACCGATGCGTTTTCCCTTGGGGACGCTGATTTCAAAAGAAATCCCCTGGAAAGCACTGATGTGGTCCCGATAATGGTTGAAAACGATTTGGGAATTGTAGGCATTGTCCCCGATACGGTCCATGTTGTCGGAATAGGTGGAGCCGTAACCGTCATTCATGTCAAAGTTGGCATCATACCATTCGTTGGCCAGAAACTGATGGCCGTCGATGGTGATGTCCATGTCCAACTGGTACTGGACCTTGGCCAGACCGTCGATGTAGTCCCATTTATGCGTTTCACAGATATCCTGATAGACGATATCGTCATAGGTGCCCGGGGTATGGTAATAATAGCCCAGGATATGCGAGCGCTGGGAGGCCTCGTACCCGTCCACCCAGGTAATGTAAAACGGACCGTTCGAGGTCAGTTCATAGTCGCAGTTCAAGCCGGCAAGTTTCGCATCGGTGGTGCTGCGGGCAAACTCCATGATGGAACGGTAGTCGGCCATTTCTTCGGGATTGAACTCGTAGTAGCGGGGATTCCCGGTAATGCTGCTCCCGCAGAGCGAAGCCGGATGGGTTGTCCCGGCCTTGCTCTCCGCTCCCCGCGACCTGCCCTGGTCGATGCTTACGGTAATGGTCTCTTCCGGTTTCCCGCTCAGCGGGACGGATTCGATGGTCAGCCCCTTCTCGGTGTAAACGCTCAGGTAGAGGGGATTTTCATTTCCCTGCGGCGCCGTCATGACCACCGTTCCGCTTCCGTCGTACTCCTTATAGTCATAGATCACCCCGTCGTTGGATCTGGAAGTCAGCCAGAGCCTGGCCGGGACGCCGGCAGGGAGATTGACATTGACCCTTACGGTCGTACGCCACCACTGCAGGGGACTCACGTCTCCGCCAATCGCGTCCGTGAAGGCCTGGTTGATCCTTTCATATTCGGATATCGCTTCCCTGGGGGTACAGCCGGGCAGCAAAAGGAACCCGGCGCACAGCATCAGGCACAGTGTGCTTCTCAAACGGGTCAAAATGAAACGGAGCCGCTCCTTCAGGTTACGCAGGCTTCCGCCCGGGGTCGTCCAGGACGCCATGTAGTGATGAATGGTTCTTGTATTGGAACTCATCTTTGTTTCTTTCGTATAATAATTGACCGGACAGAAATATTCCTCCGGATAAATCAACATTCCGTTGGCGCGGATAATTCCGCCGTCGAGCCGCTCTTTCTTGCTGAAGTCCAGGAAGCGGGTCGTCAAAAGAGTTACATTTGCCGTAATCTTGCCGTTCCAGCGGGCGAAATGCGCCTGGTCATAGTAGTCCAGCACCTGGCTCAAAAAGGGATGACCCGGATAGACGCCCATGCCCAGTCCCGGATTCACGTTCCCTTCGGGATTGTCCGCCGGCGTCCCTTCCTGGCATTCGAAGCCCATAAAAGTCCCTTTGGCGATGATGTCGTCCATCGGACGGATGAGCTCGACATCGGTATCGAAATAGATCCCTCCATAATGGTAGAGAATCCAGAATCTGGCATAATCGCTCACGTGGGCGTAATGCCTGAGCCGGTAGGCTTCCCGGGTGAACTTCGTCCGGTACACGTCAAAATTGCTTTCGTTCCATTCCTTGATTTCAAAATCGGGCAGGAACTTCTTCCAGGAAGCGATGCACTTCCTGGCAAGTTCCGGGAGCGGCTTGCCTCCGAACCAGCAATAATGGATCACCTTGGGTATTTCTCTTTCCATTTCCATTCGTAATAATAGCTCAAGAGCCAGAAGAGGGGGTAAAACGGGGTCTTCAGCGCCGATTGCCTCCAAATTCCCTTCATACCTGCCCGGCGCGCATAAATCATATAGGAGATGCCGTAGCCCAGTTTTTCCTTGCTTAGCCAGCTATAGGTAAAACGGGCCTTCTGGTTATAATAGATGGCGCAGCCTTTGGGATTCCGGGCATAGAGGGCATCCTCATCGCGCGTGTAGCCATCGGGCAGGTAGGTGCACAGGATCCAGGCTTCCCTGACCAGCAGATACCGGTATTCCTGATCGATCTGGTCGTAGGCGTAAGCCTCGCTGCTGAACTTTTCCCCCTCCACTTCGAGGAAGGGATAATGCTTCAGCACGGCGGTCTTGAACACAAGGGTGGTATCCCCTGCGAAGCCCTGGGCATACAGCCCTCCGAGGGAACTGGTCCTTTTCGCAGGGAAAGTGCTTTTGGGCCGGAATTCCCCCTTATCGTCCCGAAACGCCCTGTAGGCAATGCATCCGGCCAGTTTTTCCTCCGCCTGGATTTCGGGCCAACGGGACGCGACGGATGCGACAAAGTCGTCCGGGACAAAATCATCGCTGTCCACGCAGACGAACAGCGGGGTATCGCATTGCCTTACCCCGGCGTTATGCGCCCGCATCTTTCCTCCGTTCGGCTGTTTATGATAGCGGACCGCTATCCGCTTTTCCTCTTCCCACGCACGGACCAGGGCTTCCGTATCATCCGTGGAACCGTCGTCTACAACGCTCCACACGAAGTCCTTGCAGCTCTGGCGGCAAAGACTCTCATATAACTGCGGCAAGATATAAGCCCTGTTATAACTCGGTGTGAAGACGGTAAGGAAAGGGGTCATTTCAAATGCGTTGAAAGAAAATCCTTGGATGCTTGTCTGAACCGTTCAAGGCTGAAATTGGCGCGAAGATAGTCAATTCCCGGAAAAGATGGCGCACTGCTTTCCGAAATCAGGCAGTCCTCCAGACCGAAGCCGTCCAGCAGGGAGCGTATCCGCGTGGCGCCGCGGCCGGGATTCGCCCACACCAGGAAGGGCTTGTTGAACAGGATGGCGAAGACGGTCGCGTGGAAAGAATCCGTAATGACATATTCTGCTTCCAGGAAAGAACGCAGCCACTGTTCCACCGGAGGCTGTATTCTTTTTTCTATCGGAATCTCCAGACGGCCTTCCTCTTCTTCCTGATTGCAGCGGAACGGCTTTACCCCGTACTCCACGGCCAGACGGCCGATAAACTTCTGTTTGCTGGGGGCAGGATCGAGGACGTGCACGAACAACTGCCCTTCGCTGGGGACGGTCTTCACCCGGTCGATCAGGGAAGTATAGTGCTCTTTCGTCAAAAGCATCGTGGGGTCCAGCACCTGGGTAGCGGGCACTCCCAGATAGTGTTCGCAGAGCGGAATGCCCGAAGCCTCCCGGACGCTTACGGCATCGAAGCGGCTGGCCAGGGCCGCGCAGCGTTTCGTCTCTTCCGGGGTATATTCCCAGCTGTCCACACCGAAAGAGGCGGCATAGGCGATCCGCCTTACCTCCCAGCCCTCCGTGAAATCCAGAAACATCCTGCCGATGTGATTGTAGCCCGGTCTCCACACCTGGTCGCTCCCCACGACATAGGCGTCAAAAAGCTCAGGAGCCAGGTCCTTGCCGATTTTCTGATAGGGATACAGGTCGATATGGGCTTTTACGAAATCCCGCGTAGCCTGCGCGAAGATGTCATAATCCCGACGATAGTGCTTTTCATAGAACAGGTAAGACGCCGGAATCCTGCCGAGCAGGACATTCCCCGCCCTTTTTACGAATTTTCCCAGGGAAAGCGGCTTCGTCCCGCTTTCGTCCAGCGTGCACACTTCGTGTCCCATCTCCTTCAGGCATTGCTGCAGGGCATAGTTCTGGAGGATCCCGCCGTAATTGGTTCTCAGGGGTTGTGTCAGGATGGCTACTCTCATGAAAGACGTCTTTTTATTTTATGCATTTTCCTCCCCAGGTATGCGAAGAAATCCGCCAGGCCTTTCTCCCTGCGGAGCCGCCGGGCCATCTCCCCGATGGATAACTTTCCTGAGGCAAACCAGCGGAAAAAGCGCCCCCGGCCTCTGGGCTCTCTCCGGGACAAACGGTAGGCGGGGTTCTCCTGAAGGGCCAGGTCCAGCGAGGAAGGACAGGTATCCAGCGTTACCCCGGCCAGGAAATCTTTGCCTTTCCGGCTGTTGACCGTCAGCAGTCCCACGCCATCCCGGTCCTCAAATTCCGGATGGGCCGTATCGATTCCCCAATAGTCTCCCAGGGTCAGGTCGCTGCAGCTTTTTCCGTCTTTCGCCGGACAGGCATAGCAGGAAGGGCGCAGCGTATAATCGTTCAGGAACAGCCACATATAGGGGTCGCTGTCGTTGACACTCGAGATTTCTTTCTCCCGGCCCTCTGCGCCGGCGGTCAGGGTAAAGCTGAACTTCGCCCAGCCGGTCCGTTTATCCCGAAACAAAACGTCCCGGGGCTTCTGCCCTTCCGGAAGGAGTTCCCCAAGATAGCTCCGCCACACCGCGGGAGAAGGCACTCCGTGACAGATAAAGTCCACGGCAAGGAGATTCTCGTAATCTTTCCGGAGAAAGAGTTTCAAAGCCTTGATCTGGCAGGAGGTCCCGCAGAAAAGCACGGGACGGCCTGCCTCCAGGAAGGATTTGGCGGCAAGGAAACTGCCGTCCATCCGGCTTTGCAGGTATTTTGAGCCCATCAGGGCAGGTAAATCTTCTTCAGCCTCCACAGCCGTATGATGCAGCGACAGGAAGTCGGGACGGAAAGCGGCACCGAAGACGACCCCTCCCCTTCCCAGCACTTGTCCGGCGAGGGCGGCAAACAGCCCTCCGGAAGAGGATTTGCGCAAGACTTCCCTGTCCGGGTTCCTGGCGGCCAGGACCTCCAGCGGCAGGGACGAAGTGCCCGGATGCAACGCAGGACAGACGCTTTCACACAGGGCACAATCCACGCAGGACTGCTCATCGACAGAAGGATAGCGAAAGCCTTCCCGGTCTTCCTGCATACTGATGCATTGCCGGGGACACACTTGAAGGCATGCCTCGCATCCGCAACACTGCGCTTTATGGACCTTCTTGATCATTTTCTCTTGAACAGCCTGCGGGAAAGTCCCTTGCATCCCGCAACGGCGTAGCGTATAAAGTTCATGACATAGGTTCCGCCCGGCAGGCTGAGCAACAGGGCCGGCGCACAACCCAGGGCAGGTGCGGCAAGTTCTGTCCGGCAGACGCGGAATTTCTCTTTTGCCTCTTTCCGCCGGTTCCCGCGGATGGCTTCATCGAGCAGGCGGCTGTCATAGTAAGCCTCCAGTTTGAGGCGATATCCTTCCCGCTCGGCCTCCGGCATCCCTTTGATCCGCTTCAAGGTTTCCATCTGCGTCTTGAAGTACACGTCCATCTGCCTCGCCAGGTTCTCATAGTCCGTTTCAAACTGACGGCTGTGGGAGCGGGAGCGGGAGACCACGTGAAACAGCGGCGAGAGAATGGTCTTGCAGCGGTATTTGTACAGGACGGGCAAGAATAACTGCCAGTTCTGCCCGGCGCCTTTCTCCGTGTAGATGTCGAATTCCGTCATCTCGTACAGGGCTTCCGTCCGCACCATATACGCGCCGGCGCAAAAGTAAAAATCATTCTTTCCGAAAAGACAGTCCTCAAACAGACCGGGTCCCTCTTCCTCATGGGCCTTTTGGCCATAAAAGGCGATGGGACGGAAACTCCCGTCCTCGACGAGCACTTCCTGGGTCCTAACCATCTGGAAGACCGGATCGGCGGCAGAGAGGGTCTCCACCATCCGGGCGATGGCATCCTCCGAGGCATAATAATCATCGCTGTCCGGCCAGGCCAGGAACTCTCCCCCGATGCGCTTCAAGCCGTTCCGGATGGCCACGGACTGTCCCGCATTGTCCTGATAGATGTATTTCAGGCTGTAGCCCTTTTCCTCGAAGCGGGGAATGTAGCCCCTGACCACCTCGGCGGAGTTGTCCGTCGAACCGTCATCAATGACAATCATTTCGATGCGGGGATAGGTCTGGCTCAAGACAGAGTCCAGCAGGCGGTGCACATAGGCGCCTGTATTGTACATCGGTGTGAGTAAACTGACTAGCCCTTTTTGCATAATATGCTTTTTATTCGATGAATGATTTTCAGGCTCAGGGAGCGGGGCACCAGGAACCAGTAGCCCAGGAGTACCAGCAAGGCAGAAGAGAGGAGGATCATCTCCAGCAGTCCCCCGAATCCCTGGGCGCAAAACGGCTTGAGCAGGACGCAGACGCCCATGCTGACGGCCAGCACGAAGACGCAGGGAAGGAAATCCCGCTTCAAAAAGCGCCAGAGGGAATATTCCTTGATATACAGATGCAGGGTGTAGGCATTCGAGAGCATTCCCAGCACCACGGCCAGGACATTGAAAAGGAAGGGCCACCAGGCATCCGCCTTCAGCCGGAAGGCCAGATAGGAGAAGGGCACCACCAGAATGTAAAGGGAGCCGTTGATCAGGCTGGGCCTGATGTTCTTCCCGGTGGCATGGATTCCGGTCACCAGGGTGGCCGACATATTGGCGAAGAAATTGAACAGCAGGGTCAGCGTACAGAAAATGACCGTGTATTCCGGGACGATGCCCAGCCACAATTCCAGCACATAGGGCAGACAGATCATCAGGGGGACGGTCGGGAACAGCAGGATGAAAAAGTTCAGGCGGACCGCATTGCTCATCAGGCGGATCATCTCCGGATAATGGCCCTGCGCATAATACTTGATGATTTGCGGCCTTACGGCGGTAGAGACGCTGGTGGCAAAGGACATGACGGCCCCCTGCACCTGGGTGGCGATGGAGGATGCGGCATTGACCGCAGGCCCGAAGAAGATGTTCAAGAGCAGGGTCACCCCCTCCGTGCGGGCCATGACGCTCATATTGCCGTACAGGTCCCAGCCGGAGAATTTCATCATCTTTTTCAACAGCGGCGGGTCCCAGACCCACTGCAGGCGGCATTCGCTGAAATGCCGCGCACAGTAGAAGCGATAATACATGGCCTTCCCCGCCGATACCGTCAGCATCAGCAAGGCATAGAGAATCAGTTTATCGAACGACACCACCAGCAGGAGATAGACCACCAGCAGTTTCGCCGCCACATAGAAGATTTCCACATAGGCATAGACATCCATCTGCTCGTGGGAGATGACGCTGGCATTATAGGGGACCTGCGTAACCGACACCATCATGGACAGGATGGACAACTGGAAGACCCAGTTGGCCGCCGGCATCCGTTCTGGCGGGATGACCAGTTTGTTGTTCAGGAACCAGAGGCCAAAAGTTTCGCAGATGATCAGAATGACAACGGCGATCATCAGGTGCTCCAGGAATGCCGTCGAGAAGGTTCTGGACAGGACCTTGGCGTCCCCCTTCCCCAGGCCATAGGTCAGGAAGCGCGAAGTGGCGCCCGACATGGAGGCATTCAGGAAATCGAACATGGCCACTACCCCGCCGACAACGCCGTAGATTCCGTAGTCCTCCACCCCCAGCGTCTGCAATACGACACGGGAGGTATAAAGGGAGACCAGCATCGAAAGCCCCATCCTCAGGTAGAGGAACAGGGTATTCCGGGCAATCCTTCTGTTATTGGCCGATGTTTCCACGGGGTTTATCGCTTGTCGTCCCAGCCGAAAGGATGTTTCGCCAGCGGCAGTTTGGCCAGCGGGTGGTAATCCCCTACCAGGCCGATGGGCGTGGCATTACGGATATCGCTGACGATCTGGATACTCTGGAGCGCTTCGCTGATGCGGAAGCCCTTCCCGGCAAGAATGTTCTCATAACTCTTGGTATGCAGTTCCGTAAAGCCCTGGCTGAACTCGAATTCCTCCCCGTCGATATTGATGGAACGATAGGTCTTCTTTTCGCCCTGAACGGCATTTTCCGGCAGGCATTCGGCATTGATGCTGAGGAAATAGCGCACGCGCGCCCTCTCCAGCTCCAGGTAGCCTGCGACGCGGTCGAAACTCATCATATGCACGATATTCCATTTCACGGGACCGAACACCCACTGGAGCATATCGTAAAAATGTACGCCGATATTGGTGGCGACGCCGCCGCTCTTGCGCACATCGCCCTTCCAGGAAGCATAGTACCATTTGCCGCGCGAGGTGATATAGGTCAGGTCCACGTCGTATACCTTGTCCTTCGGCCCTTCGTCCACCTTCTTCTTCAGGGCGACGATGGAATCGTGCAGGCGAAGCTGCAGGATGGTGTAGGCCTTGTGGCCGGTTTCCTTCTCGATCTCCAGCAAGTGGTCGAGGTTATAGGGATTCAGCACCACGGGCTTTTCGCAAATGATGTCACTGCCCAGGCGGAGGCCATAGCGGATGAAGGCATCGTGCGTGTAGTTGGGGGTGCAGATGCTCATATAGTGCAGGACATCGCCGGCAAGGATCTGCTTGGAGCAGAAGCGGTCGAACTGCTCCATCTCCGTGAAGAAAGAGCAGTTGGGGAACGAACTGTCCAGGCGGCCTACGCTGTCAAACTTGTCGAGGGCAACGACCAAGTCATTGCCCGTATCGGCAATGGCTTTGATGTGACGGGGGGCGATGTAGCCGGCGGCGCCAATGAGAGCAAAATTTTTCTTTTCCATATAATGCATTGATAAATTTTACGATAGATAGGATACAATGGCTTCCAGAATGCGTTCCGAGGCCTTGCCGTCGCCGAAGAGCGGGGGGAAGGCCACCTCGCGGCCGGAGAGTCGGCGGTAGGCCTCCCGGATCCGGTCAGGGTCGGCATCCGTGATGATGCCCGCCTGGTGACGGACGATCTCGACCCACTCCGTCTCCGGGCGGAGAATGGCGCAGGGGCGGCCGAAGAAGAAGGCTTCCTTCTGTACGCCGCCGCTGTCCGTCATGACGATGCGGGCATTCTTTTCCAGTACGATGATGTCGAAGAACGAGGCCGGAGGAATCACCCGCACGCGGGGGGCGTTCATCAGGCGGGCATAGGTATCGGCATCCAGGTTCTTCCCGAGCAGGGCGCGCGTCCGCGGATGCAGCGGCAGCACCATATCGATTCCCTCCGTCTCCGTAATCTCCAAAAGGGTCGAAAGGATGGCGCGGAGCCGCTCCGGATCGTCCGTATTGCCCGGCCGGTGGATCGTCGCCAGGATGTATTTTCCAGAGGTGACCCCGATCCGGGAAAGGATATCCGAACGCTGCCCGGCCAGGGAGGCGAAGTACATGCTGTTATCGTACATCACGTCGCCGGCATTCACGACAAGCCGCCGCTTCCCGTTTTTGAATCGGGCAGGCGAGTCATAGAAGCCTTCCGCGCGCAGGTTGTCGCAGGCGGTCTGCGTGGGCGTGAACAGAATACTGGAGAGCTGGTCGCAGACGATGCGGTTGATTTCTTCAGGCATGGTCATATTGAAGGAACGCAGCCCCGCCTCCACGTGGAAGACCGGCACGTCCATCTTGGAAGCGGCCACGGCGCCGGCCAGCGTGGAATTGGTATCCCCGTAAAGCAGGACGCCGTCAAAGCGTTCCGAGCTCAGCACTTTTTCAATCTTCGCAATCATCTTGGCCGTTTGTTCCCCGTGGGGACCGGAACCTACGCCCAGATGGTAATCGGGCTTGGGAATCCCCAGCTCTTCGAAGAATACCGCCGACATATTCTCGTCGTAATGCTGGCCGGTGTGCAGGATCTTTTCCTCCACCTGACCGGCAAACCGGGACTTTACGGCCCGGGAAATGGCCGCAGCCTTGATAATCTGGGGACGCGCCCCGATGACGGTAAGCAGTCTGATCATCTCTTATTTCCTTCTGACGATAAATCTTTTCACAATATTTTTCAAGTGCTGGAGGATGTATTCCTTCACCCAGCCGGGACCGAAGTCATTCCACCTTTGCGGATGGGTCGTAATCATAAGGCCGGCCGGCAGGAGGTCTTTCTCCAGAGCGTCCAGAATCTGCTGCGTCGTATGGAACGACCAGCCCGCCCTATCCCAGCGCCCTTGAAAGGCTTCGATCTTATCCCTCACACTGACCTTATAGCCATCCCAGCGGCGTCCCGTGTCCGTCAGGTAGAGCAAGTGGCTGAAGTCCGTCGTCAGGTAGGGCTCTCCGCTCAGGCCGAGCGCCGCCAGCTCGTATTTCTTCCAGATGTCCTTGCTGTCGTAAGGGGAACGGGGGCTGCCGTGCATGCAGACCGTATTCACGGGCACCTGTTTCCGCAAGGCTTCCAGGTTCCGGCAGAAATCCACATAGGCCGCATCCACATCGCCTCGGCAGCTGGTCAGGGACTCATAATGGTAGCCTACCTCGTGCCCAAGGCGGCTGATTTCACGGATGACGGCCTCGTCCCAGCTTTCGGGGACCGCACGGAAGTAATAACTGGCCCTGGCCCCCTCTCCCGCTTCCAGGCGGGCGATGCACAGGGAATGTCCGGGCAGCAGGTCCACATCGTGACGCAGGATGACGAAACGCTCAGGACGGGCTCCGGCGCAATACTCCGCATAAGTGATGAACGCATAGCCGCGGGCCTTGAGGCTGCGGATCAGCTGGGAATATGTCTTCCGGGTAAAGTCCATCTATCTGAAACGGTATTGATAATCCGGGTCGGTTTTCAGGATGCGTCCGCTCTCCGGATAATTGTCTACGAACCAGGTAAAAAATGCGGACACGTCGATCTTGTCCCGCAAAAACGCCTCGCGCTTTTTCTTCCACTCTTCCTTCAGGTCCGCCTGCTGCAGCAGGGTTTCCACGTGCCGGTAAAACTTCTCGAAATCATCCGGATGATAAGCATAGCAGAGTCCGTATTTGCGTTCCAGTGCATTGGGGACGGAAAGTTTTCCGGCGAAAGTGTTGCATTTGAGCGAGGGCACCCCCAGGATGGCCGCCTCGCTGGTCATCGTCTGGCTGTCGCCCAGGAAGAGGGTGGCATAATACATCAGCGAGTGGATCTCTTCGGGCGGAACCGGCAGACGGTACGGCTCGAATTCCGCTTCGATTTCCCGCTCCGAGGTAATGATGACACGCCCATAGCCGGAAAGCAGGCGGACCAGCCGGCGCTTTTGTTCCAGGGAGATACCCTGCTGCCCGACATCGTGGTGCCCCTTGAATGCGACGAAGCGCAAAATGAAGAACTTGTCTTCCGGACGCAAGCCTATCTTTTCCAGCACCGAGACATCAGGCTTGAAGTGATGGGGATGCAGGTACGCCAGTTCGTGGCAGCCGTCATAATAAACGGCCTTGTCCGTCTTCCTCCTGATGACATCCGGAGTAAATACGGCATCCGAAAAAGGATGTGCATATTTCACGACCAGGGGTTCTGCGCTGTCGTCATCATCGTCAAAGACAAAGGATTTCATCCGGCTCAGCCGGGACACGTGGGACAGGACCATACCGGAACTGAGGCCGATGTCTATCTTTTTCTTCCACACAAAGCGCAGTAGCTGCCAGTCCTGAAACAGGACTGTCATGGCCTTCCCGAAAAGGGAGTCCTTCTTCTTCCCCAAATCGACGTATTCCATGCCGTAATAGGTCATGAGCCGCTTTGCGACGGGGATGTCCCGGACAGAGTAGTAAACCCTGTGCCCCTTGCTTTTCAACTGCTCCCCCGTAATCCGCAGCAAATGGACGTGCGCCGGGTGCCCTATGTCAATCAGGATATTCATTTTCTCTTCAAATGCCAAAGGATGGACAAAGCCTTCTCATAGCCGATTTTCAGGAGGCGACGGACGCCCAGCAGCAGAGAGAAGCGGGAAAAGATCATGACGGGGACGCAGGCATAGGCCGGAGCGAACTTTTTCTTGTAGGAAGCGGTCCCGCCGAAGATAAAACTGCCGGCCTCCCGTTCATGCAAAGCCTGAATCGCCTCCCACACCATCAGCTCATTCGGGCAATAGGACATATAGTCGTGGTAACTGGCTCCGGTAAAGAAGGTGCTCCCGGCACTGCCGTTCGCGAAAATGCCGGAGGCCATGGAAACGCGCTCCCCGGCTTCATTCTGCCCCAGCACTTCCATCATCAGGATGCGGTCAGGGAAGAGCGCATGGCACAATGCGCTGATATTTTTCCGGCTCTGGCAGGGCAGGCCGAGATTTTTCTTGCGGTCGAGCAGGTCCTGGATGTGCAGGAGATGCTGGTCCACAAAGGGCTCGATTTCCTCCTCCTTCTCCACGATTTTCACGGAAAGGCCCTGCTTCCTGGCCTTGTTGATGCTGTACTTGCAGGACTTGTAATGCAGGTTCGACCAAAGTTCATCAATGGGCTTCCGGATATCCAGGCAATAGGTATAGCGGCGATTGTAGTAAATCCCCAGCGCCTCCAGGTCGGGATCGGACCATTCCTCGGGTTCCCCGACGAACTCCGTCCGGAGTTGCCAGTCGCAGATCTGCACATAATCCGCCTGCCGGGAGCGGAACAGCCATTGCACCAACTGGCGATAGATGTCCAGCCTCGTCTCCTTCGTGACCGGGATCTGCATGCACAGTCCCTGGGCATAGGTTCCCGTACCCATGGAGGGGGCCATGACCAATTTAAGGAAGAGAACGCGCCGGAAAGCGCCCACGAAGTGACCGATCACCCGGCCGCCTTCCAGCACTTCCAGGACCAGCACGGATTCACCCATCTGCCGGATATAGTCATTCCATTTCCGGCAATGAAAGACGGTCGCATCGTACGCAGTCTCCATGAGCGCCCAATCGGACGCGGAAGGGTAGATGCGCAAAAAGTTGTATTCTTCCCTTTCTTTCATCGTCTGAACCATTTAGATTTCAATATTTTCACGCCCAGACAGCCGATGCGGTACAGCAACGGCTGCGTCACCGCGAGGAATCTGCCGTATTCTACCAGCGTCCCGCCGAATTCCGCCTTGAAATCCCGTACGCCGTATTTCTGTCCGGGCTTCCCGGCGCCCAGCATGTCACATCGGGGGCAGCCGTTTTTCGCCGCGTACTGCAGGCCCGCATAGGTCCCCAGGATGGAAGGATAGAGCCCCTCGTATTTCCCGTCTTCTCCACAGAGATAATAAAGATACACGCAGTTGTGCTCCCATATCAGGATCAACTGTCCGCCGATGACGACCTCGTCCTTTTTCATCAGCAGGAAACGGGCAAAAGGCTTGTTGTAAAGCGCCTCGAAAAAGGACAGGGGCCACAGCGGAGTCTTGACCTTGTTGCTGTACAAACCGTGCAGCAGGCCGTAAAAGGCCCTGACATCGTCCAGGGAAGGGTTTTCATCGACGACGGCCCCTTCCTTCAGGGAAGATCTAATCCTTTTCCTTTTGCTCTTATAGAGGTTCTTCTCCACGATTTCCTCCGAGGAGGTATCCACGATAAAGTCCAGATGAGCCTCGTAGCGGAAACCGTTCTTTTCAAAGATTTCTTTATAAGCGGAGTAATCCGCCAGATTGCGCGTCTCAATGTAGATGGCCTTCTTTTTCAGGGATGCCCTGCAGGCGGAAAGCAGCGCGGAGAGTTCGGCAGCCGAGATATCGTCCGAGAGCAGGGGTCCGCCGTGAATGACGGCCCTTTTGGAGAAGTATTGTTTCAACTTCCCGCCATCCTTTTGAAGGTAACCCGTCACCAGGCCCTTGAGGCGCCCGTCGGATTCCAGCCCGAAGACAAAAGCCGTCAGGAAAGGGATGCTGTCAAAGAAGGAAAAGGCCTCGTAGGTCTGGAAACAAGTGGCGACCCCGGATGCTTTGACCAGAGACGCCCAGGCCTCTGCTTTGATTTCCTCTATGCCTACGATTCTATACATACTCAGAATGCCGTATATTCGGAAACGCAATAATCCTCCTTCCCGGAAGGCAGCGGCGGGATCTCCTCCACGAACAGCAGTTCCACCCGGGACTCCGGGAAATAGGTTTGAAAATTGTCCTTGATATATTCGAAGGTGGAAAGCGGTTCCCCGGCGTCCACCGGCTTGATGAGGATCCGCAGGTCTCCGTTACTGTCCTGACGGATCTGGAAGCGGTCCATCTTCTCGTACAGCCGCTGGCTTTCCTCGGAATGGATATCCAGATTCCTGAACATCATATTGTCTATGACGATGGAAGAATAGGGCCGTCCCTGCTTGTTATAGATGGCACGCCCCTCGCGGCCGACCACCTCTCCGAGCAGGCGATGGCTCCTGCCGCAGGAGCAGCGCTCCTTCCTGATGTAGGCCAGGTCCCCCAGCTGATAACGGAGGAAGGGGAAGGCATAATTGTTCAGGTCCGTGCTGAGCACCTGTCCGATCTCCCCGTCCGGCAAGGGCCGCCCCTCGCGGTCGACAATCTCGA
>Ga0265298_10000501_pt1 | contig 58367 bp, 81 predicted proteins | sample AusTroGonzalo_MG_3_FD_193486 | JGI IMG/M metagenome (GOLD analysis project Ga0265298, IMG submission 193486) | Bovine rumen microbial communities from tropical cattle in Woodstock, Queensland, Australia - Gonzalo_01 | ecosystem: Host-associated > Mammals > Digestive system > Stomach > Rumen ... | reverse complement strand
AGAAAAAGCTGAATATACGCTGAATAAAGTAGCAATAACAAACTATAAACAGCTATTACATAATATGTTTATGGAGATGGTAGGATGAAATCACTAATAACTTTAAAACAAGAACTAATGAATGAACAAACTCAAAACCTATATGTATTTGGTGGAGAGGAAAATGCTATTAGAAAAATATATTATGAAAAAATAGCAGAATTAAGAGGTAAATTAAAATATGTTGAAACAGTAAAGGATCTATTTAAAGAATTAGAAAAGAAAAGTTTATTCAAAGTTAATGTTACTTATGTAGTATATAATGATATGGATTTTCTAAAACAAAAAGAAAAACAATTTATAAGATTACTTAGATTAAGTAAAAAGAATACAGTAGTATTAGTTTATGATGAAATACCTGAAAAGGGAGATTTTAGAAAAATATTTGAAGATTATATTACTATATTTAACAAAGTAACTGATGATATAGCATTAAAATACATAAATAAAGCAAATCATAATATAAAAATAGATTTTGCGAATAGAATAAGATTTAATTGTGATAATAGTTATAATGCAATTATAGAAGAAATGAATAAATATAATCATTATACAGAATCTAATGATGATGCAATAGATGCAATGACCTATGCAATGTTATTTTTTGATAGAAAAATAGAACCTACTCCAAAAGAGTTTGCTGATGCATTTATTACCAATAATAGATATCAATTATCGCAATATTATAAAATAATTAAAGAGAAAAATACTAATATATTAGGTTATTTACCTGAATTGTATTCAACAGTAAGTATTTGCTTATATTTTACTATATATGGTAAATGGGAAGGATCTACAATAGCATATAATGCAGGTAATTATTGGGGAAGAGTAAAAGAATTGAGAAATTACAATTTGTCGTATAATAAAAGTGACCTATTAGATATTAGATGGTTAATAAATGATCTAGATATTAATATTAGAAAAGGATTAATGAAACCAGAATATGCTTGGGAATGGTTGATAGGAGTGATTTTATGAAAAAGATAAAAAAAGAATACAAATATGAAGCAGAAGAAAGATGTATTAAATGTGGAAGAAGACTAAAAACTCCCCAAAGTAAAGTATTAGGTTATGGTCCTTTATGTTATAAAAGATTAATGATGGAAAGATCAAAAGAAAAGAGTAGGAGGTTGTTTTAATGCAAGAAGAAAAGCCAAAAAGTAATAGAGGTAGAAAAACATTAACAGATAATCAAAAGAAATTCTGTCAATTAGTTGTTAGTGGAAAAGAACCTTTAGAAGCAATGCTAGAAGTATTTCCATCAAGAGCAACATATTCAATAGGAAATCAAAGAATGCTTTTAAAGAAAATGCAAGAACATCCTCTTATTAAAAAGCAATTAGCTGAGATGTTTACTGAATTAAGAGAATCTAATGTAATAGGTAATGCTTATGATTTTAATAAAGGAGTAGCATTACTAAATGAAGAAATACAATTAGCTAAGAAAAAGATAGAAGAAGGACATTTTAGTGAATCAATACATCGTATAATATTAACATCAGTACAAGAACTTAATAGAATGTACGGATATAATATAGTAGATAGAAATGGTAATACAAATAATTCGGTTAATATTACATTTGTAGATGTAAAACAACCAGAAGGAGTGATTATAGATGCCAGCAGTAAAAAGTGATATAGGAAGATATGAAGATTTAGTTAAAGATTTATTAACTGAATATAAATTTTTAAGAGATGATATAGATGATCTATATTTAGCTTGTATTTCTACAATAATGGGTAAGGAATATATTAGAAATACTTCATTATATCAATTCTTTCATAAGGATAAAAAGGATCCAAATCAAATAAAATTACCATCAATGGCATCAATAATTAGATTAAATACTAAATTACAAAAGAATTATCCTGAATTAAGAGGAGAAAAGTGGGAAGAAAGACAAAAACATTCTAAAGATTATAAGGAGGATCTAGGATATGGAAGATAAAGAAAAGAAAGAAATTAAAATGGAACCAAAGAAATTCTTAGTATTTTATAATGATAACGGAGAATTTCATGAAGTTCTATTAGATTATCAACAAGAACAAACAGTAGCATTATTATTACTAAAGATGCATAATGATAATATACAAATAGATAAAAATGTAGCATTTACAATAAGAGACCAGAAAGAAGGTAGTGGTAATAATGAATAAACCTGTTGTAGGTAGAATAGTAAATAAAACACTTGAATTATTTACAGTAGAAAGTACTTATAATCATTATAACTTAATAAGAAAAAATGAATTTGGACCTGATAAATATTATATTTATAGTGATAAAACAGGTTACTTATATAAAATAAATACACAAAAATATTTTATTTCAGAAGAAATATTTAAAGAAATATTAAAAGATCCAACAGCTTATACTTTAGATAGTATTTCATTATTCTTTTGGTCAGATAGTCCAATAGTTAAAGCAATGACAGAAAATGATATTAATAAAATGCAAGAATATATAACAATGTATAATAGATTTTTAGATATAAAAAAGAATCATTATAGAATAACAAAAGAAAGAAATACAAAAAAGATGTGCGGAGAAAAGATAAGTTTTAAAGAAAAATGGATGTATTTTAAATATAATTTATATTATAATTTTAGAACTAAAAACTTAGGAAGGAAGATGGGAATAATATGGTAGGTAAACTTAAAAAATATGAAATAGGTGATTCAATAAAAACTAAGAAATGGAATAGTCCATTTATAGTTGAAGAAATATATAAAGGTTGGGTAGTAGCAGTTAATAGAAAGAATATACATTATCCTATATTCTTATTTATACAAACTTATAAAGGATTAGTATATCATGGATCTGTTAACTTTATGAAATATGGATTAAAGAAGAAAACTGAAATTAAACCTTTCTTAGATCAAATAATAGGAAGAGAAATAGCATTAGAACAAGAAAATTGTGTTCCATATAATTTAATATTAGCAGAGGAGGAGTTTAATCCATATGAAAAACGAGAACAAGTCCACTATAACTAATTGGGAAATATTTTGTAATTTATTAAGACAAACTAAAAGACAAGGAGTAGAAGAATTAATTACATATTTAGATAATAGTGATTTTAAAGTAGCTCCAGCAAGTACAAAGTTTCATGGATCTTATGAAGGTGGTTTATTAGAACATAGTTTAAATGTATATAATGAATGTTTAAAACAGCATAAATTAATAGAATTATTTAATATTCAACCAGATACTCTTATTATAACAGCATTATTACATGATATATGTAAAACTAATTTCTATCAAATGGAAATGAGAAATGTAAAAGAAAATGGTCAATGGGTACAAAAAGAAGTATATACAGTTAATGATTTATTTCCTATTGGTCATGCAGAAAAAAGTATAATAATAGCTCAACAATTTATACAACTATCAGATGTAGAAATAGCAATGATAAGAGGTCATATGGGAGGATGGGTATCAGATCAATACTTTAATCCAAGTCAATTATATGATAAATATCCTGAAGCATTAATATTACAAATAGCAGATATGACTGCTACATATGTATTAGAATCTCCTGGATTATTAGAAGAATACAGATCAAATCTCAATAAATACAATAATGTCGTATAATAATATTGAGAGGAGAGAGGTAGGTTATGTTTACAGAACTAAAGAAATGGTTCACAGATGAATATGTTCATAAAAAGGACAATAAAATAACTCAATGGTACTGGAGAAAGAAATATAATACAGTTTTAGGAGAATTAGAACTATTAAAAGAAACAATGGCTAATGAAGTATATAGAGCTGTATTAGATAAACTAGGTGATCCTTTAACAATAAAGAGATTAAATGAAGAAAACAAAAGATTAAGAACATTATTAAAAGCAGCAAGAGAAGAAAGAAATGCATTATATAAAGCTCAAGAGAAAAAGAATAAAAGAATAGCCAATAAAAAAGCAAAAAAAGAAGAAAAGAAAAAGTAAAGTCGTATAATATATAAGGAGGAGAAAATATTATGGAAAAGACAGTTATTATTAATGGTAAAGGAGCAAATAAAGAAGAAATAATGAAAAATATATCAGATTCATTAGATGAAATATTTGCTAACAAAGAACAACATGAACCAAAACATGCAAAGAAAGAAGATTATCCTTTTATCAATGTCAAGATTCAAGGAGAAGAAGATGGATTCAATTGTGATACTGAATTTAGTGGAGATAATGGAGAAGTATTAAATATGTTATCAGGAGCAGTATTACAAATAATATCTAACTTAGAAGGAAGACCTACAGAAAACTTAATGATTTTATTTAAGTTTATTTTAGATAGAATCTGTGAAGGAGATTATCCTGAAGAGGAGGAAGAAGATGGAGAATCAAAATAAAATAGAAGAACAAATGGATATTGAAGAATTAATTGTAGATGATTCACAATACAAAGAAGAAGAATATAAAAGAATGAAAGAAAATAATGCACAATTAATTCAACAAGTATCAGATCTTCAATTTAAGCTTACTAATGCAGAATCAGAAATAGCTAGCTTAAATGAACAATTACATAAGCAACAAGAAATGTTCTTGATTAAATTAGGTAAAATGGCTTATAATATGTTTGATTAATTAAATTGGTTTCTAGTATGTAAGAACGCTTATAAACGTGTAGTGAACTAGAGTAAAAGGATACAGTAATAGCGGTAGCTTCCTTTCCAATTACATATAAGGTTAAAAACGACCTTCTATATAGCAATAACTCATAGCGCTTGCCGGTATAGCTACTAGAGTGAGCTTATAGTAAATGTATAGACTAGCCTAGGTACGTAGGTCAACCAACTCCACCTAGTAGGTCCAGGTCGAAAGCAGTTGCGAGCTTAGATGGCTGAGTCAAGAATAAGAGCATGGTTGCGGAGATGAATATAATTAAGAAATCCTTTTCATATTATATTGCATCTCATTAATATGATCTGGTAGCTCAATAGTAGAGCCGGGTGGATATCCAATTTAAGCAAAACGACGACCAGCGATGAAGGTGCAAATCCTTCCCAGATCACATATAATATTATTACAACAACTTACAACGGATTTCATTTTTTCATATCCTCCTTTCTATTATTTGGATATTGATAAAGCTGCTATTTAGTTGTAAGGGAAGATATTCTATCGGGATGATAGGAGAGCGGTTATGCCTTTCCAAATACATTTGTATTAAAAAGGCAATGAATCAGGTGGAATTAAAGATATTCATTTGGTGCAAGACCAAACCTCCTGACCTAATATGTCATCAATGAGGTAATACCTTAAAGATGGCTAACCTACCTTTCAATCCATTTATTTAAAGTCTTCTTTATCTAACTTGGTATCTTGAGAGGTAAAAACCTTTATTTGTAGCATCTAACCAATGCTACTTTTTTATTGCTTAAATGTCGTATAATATTATTAGAGGATATAATATAAATATAAAGGAGTGGTAAAATGTGGAAAGAGGGAAAGATAGGAATCATTAAAAACATTCTAATATTAATAGGTATATTATTATTCGCAGCTATTGTATTTATAATTGCTAAAACAGTTATAGACTTAAAGAGATATAATAAATGCTTTATAGCAGACTATGATCCTAATTACAATTATAATATTTGTATAAATTATTTAGATTATTAAAAAAGTTTAAAAAATTTTAATTTTATGGTTGATTTTTTCCATAAAGTATGGTATAATTATATTGTAATAAGAGAATAAAGGAGAAAAAGTTATGAAAAAGAAAAGCCAAAAACGCAAAAAGTACAGATTAAATAAGAGAGGAAAAACATTAGTAGCAATACTAATAATGATACCAATATTAGTAATAATATTTAATGGTACAAAAAATGAAGTAAGTGCTAAAGCAGAAGAAATAGTTTTAGCAGAAACACAAAATGAAATAGTGGAAGTTGTAGAAGAAGAACCAATTGAAGAAGAAGTACAAGAAGTATTTTATGAAACAAGAATGACAAGTTATTATCCAGGAGATGATTGCAAAAGTGGAACAGTAACAGGATCAGGAAAAGGAGTAAAAGACTTTGAAGTAAATGAATATGGTTGGTTTACTTATGATGGTAAATTAGTTGTAGCAACAGCAACTAAATACTTATTAAATTATGGATTTACATTATCAGAAGGAGTTCATACATATAAATATTGGGATGAAATAACAATAGAAATAGATGGCGTAAGATATGAAGCAATTGTATTAGATAGTTGTGGACATGCAATGCACAGTGATAGAATAGATTTATTTGTTAGTAATAGTAAATCAGTAAAAGATACAACAATTAAAGTTATAGGAGTTGAGTAATATGACAATAAAAGAATGTATATTAGATAATAGAGAATGTAATAATATCATTTTAATGGCAGATGAAATAACTTCTGTAGCATATTTTAAAGAAAATGGAAAAGAATTATTAGATATAGATAAATTACTTAATAAGAAAGTAAAAACAAGTACAAGAAAAGGTAATGAGGAAATAATAATAATATATTACCTATACAGATGAGGTGAGATATGGAAGAATTAATATCCAATATCTCCCAAGCATTTGCTTTATTAGATAAAGTAGAGAAATTAAATGATATAATACATGATCAACAAAGTAATGTAGATAGTAGATTAAGTGATTTATATCATTATATAGAAAATAATAATCTAAATGCAGCAGAATGTTGTAGAATAATAAAAGAAATAAAGAAAGTGCGCGAAGAACGTAGAGATATAAATAATGCTTGGGAAATATTAAGAATATTTAATGCTAATACAGGTAAATTACAAAATAGTGGAAATAGAAGTATATTATTTGCAGAAATAAAAAGAGAACAAAAAAGATTAAATAATAGTACATACAAAAATAGAGTATATAAAGAAGAAGAGATAAAAGATATTTTAAAAGGAACTTATAATGATGTTAAACAAGTAACATATCAAGCGTTAGGAGGAGAAGATAATGACAGTTAAAGAATATCTAAAAGAACATCTAGAGGGAAAATATATAAATGGATACAAGATCCAAAGAATAGATGAAGATCCATTTATAAAAGGACAATTAAATCTATTTACTAATGAAACAACAGGAATAGGATTTGGAGATATGTCAGTAGTTAAATTCTTTTTATCAGATAAACCAAACATAGGCGGAAGAATATATAAAGAGAATCAATTATTATCTTTAGAAGATAGAATAATAAATTATAGAACAACATTATTAAATAGAAAATGTGATGATCCTAATCCATTTTATAATAATGTAAAAGAAGTAGATTATGGAATAGCGGTAATAGATAATATATTAAACATATTGGAGGAATATAAAAATGATATTTAAGGGTGAAATAGAAGAAAATAAATTCCATTATGATGATATAGTAAAGAATAAGAAAGGCAAAAGCGGAAAAGTAATAGAAATACATTATTATTCAGATGGATATGATAGTGGATTTATATATAAAGTAAAACATAGATGGTTAACTAAATGGTATTTTGAATGGGAACTAAGTAATTAGTTCTTTTTTTATGAAAAAAATGCTTTTGCGGCGGAGAGAAGAAATAAGTATAAAATAAATATAAAATATATATAAAAGAAAAACATAAAATAATAATATAAAGGAATATAATAATAATAGATAAAGAGTATAAAGAAACAATAAACATTTTATACGAAATATTTATTTAATATAAACTAAGAGGAGAAGGTGAAATATTAAATGGATATATATGCAGATATAAGTAAGTATTATAGAGTATTATCTAATAAAGCTTTATCTTCAACTATATCAGATGTTACTAACCCTAATAGAGATTCTGAGATGGATTTGAATGTTATAATAGGTAGAGAGTATGAACCATTTTGGTATAGTAGAGAACGTTATAGAGTTATTAAAGGATCCAGAGGTTCAAAGAAAAGTAAAGTTACAGCATTATGGTATATTAGTAATATGATGAAATATCCTGAATCTAATTTAGTAGTAATAAGAAAGAGATTAAATACGCATAGAACATCTACAAGAAATGATCTAATATGGGCTATAAATAGATTAAAGGTAAAAGGAGATTGGTATTACTCAGAATCAGATAATGGAGATTTAACTATTACTAGAAAAAGTACTAATCAAAAGATATTCTTCAGAGGATTTGATGATCCACTTAATATTACATCATTTTCAGTTCCACATGGTGTATTATGTTGGGCTTGGTTTGAAGAAGCATTCCAGATAGAATCAGAATCAGATTTTGATAAAGTAGATAAATCTATTCGTGGTAAAATGCCTGATGGATCAGAATTAGAATCTCATGGATTATGGAAACAAATAACATTTACGTTCAATGCTTGGTCAGATAAAAGTTGGTTAAAGAGAAGATTCTTTGATAAATGTCCTGATGTAAATATAAATGAAGATGAATTAGATGAATATAATGCAGGTAAAAGAAAAACAATAAATAAATGGGCTACAAATAAAATGGAAAGTATATTTGTAGGAACAACAATATATGCATGTAATGAATTTTTAGATGAAGAAGACTTACGATTATTTAATTTAACAAGAGTTAATAATCCAATAGCATTTAATATAGAAGGTTTAGGTAATTGGGGAATATCAGAAGGATTAATATTCACTAATTGGACAACAATGAATTTTGATTATAAAGATATAATAAGAAAATCAGTAAATATTAATGGTAAAACAAATCTAAAGATGAGATTTGGATTAGACTTTGGTTATACAAATGATGTTGCGGCATTAGTAAGTTGTATAGTAGATGAAGAGAATCTAAGAATATATATATTTGATGAATTCTATAAAGTAGGACAGACAAATAAGATGTTAGCAGAAATGCTTCATTACAAAGGATATCAAAAAGAAATAATAAGATGTGATTCAGCAGAGCCAAAATCAATAGATGAATTAAAATATTATGGAATTAATGGAGCAAGAGCAGCATTAAAAGGTAAAGATAGTATTAGACAAGGTATTAGTAGATTAAAAGATTATAAATTAATAGTACATCCAAAATGTGAGAATTTAATAATAGAATTAAATAATTACGCTTGGAAAAAAGATAAAGATACAGAAAAACTATTAAATGAACCAATAGATGAATTCAACCACTTAATGGATGCATTAAGATATGCAACAGAAGGTGTAAGAGTAAGATCATTTAGATTCTAGAAAGGATTAATATGAATAAAGAAGAAAGAGATAGAGAAAAGGAATTAAAAAGACTTATTTATATTAAAACAGAACTATTAAAAGAGATTAAAAAGGAATTAATGAATTATCGGAGAGAATTAAATTCATTAGGAGATAATAAGGTATTAACAAAGAAAAGAGGTAAAAGATGATATTATTATTCTTATTTTGCTGTTTAAGGATCAGCTCAGAATGTTCAAGATGGGAAGAAACATATAATTATAATGTGATAGGAGGAATAGATTATGCCAAAAAAGAGATCAATGTTAAATAATAGTTTGGGTGGAGATCAAATAGTATATACTAATACAGATCAAGATATCAAAAAAGATACTATAGATACTTATAATGTTTCAGCTACAAATATAGAAGTAGATAAATTAGTAAATAAAGTCTATAATGAATTTAAAGATTCAAATGAAAGAAAATTAATGATAGATGGTATTAAGTATTTTGATAATGAATCAGAAATAGATAAAAAAGAGAGATTTGATTATGCTGGTACAGAATCAGGTAAAAACAATAAATTACATAATGCCAAACTACATAAAAACTTTATGCGTAAATTAACAAGACAAAAAGTAACATATTTATTAGGTAAACCATTTAGTATAACAACAGATAAAGATGATTATAAAGCATTATTAGAAGATAGATATTTTACTAAACCATTCTATAGATTAGTATTTAATCTATTAAAAGAATCAATAAAAGAAGGTATTAACTGGATTAATCCTTATTATGATGAAAATGGGGAATTATGTTTTAGAAGAGTTCCAGGAAATCAAGTAAAACCTTTCTGGGCAGATAGAGAACATACTAAATTGGATCAATTAATACATTATTATGATATAGAAGTATATAAAGGTGATGAAAAGAAAACTGTTACTTATGCTGATTATTATTCTCATAAAGGAGTAATTCATTATATAAAAGAAGATAAAGGATTTACTAGAGATTCAGAAAGACCTAAAGAAGAAGGTAACTTTATATTATATAAACCAGCTACAGAAGAAATTAAAGATGATAATGGTAATATAGTAGAAACTACTTATAAGTTAGATGAAAATGGAAATATAGTATTTGAACCACAAGAAATGGTTTGGGATATATTACCTTGGGTACCATTAAAATATAATGAAGAAGAAAAATCATTACTTAAATACATTAAATCATATCAAGATGAATATGAAGCATTAATAAGTGCAATGGTAGATATTATTATAGATATTCCTGATGTAATTAAAGTATTTAAAGGATATGGTGGAACAGATTTAAAAGATTTAATGGATAATATAAGTAAATATAGAGCTGTTATAGTAGATCCTGATGGAGATGTAAGTTCATTAGAAACTAAATATGATGGAGCTAATACTAATTCATTATTAGATAGATTAAGAAAAGATGCATATGAAGATGGTGCTGGAGCAGATATGCAAAATGATAACACTGGAGATAAATCAGGTGTAGGATTAAAATTCTTATATAGTGATTTGGATCTAGATTCAGAAGAATTAGAACAAGAATTAAGGGTATTCTTTGAATGGTTATTATTCTTTATAGATTTTGATATTAATTTAAAGGATCATAAAGATTATAATGAAGAAGAAGTAACATTTAACTTTAATAGAACATTAATTATTAATGAGAATGAAGTAATTGAGAATATTAATAATTCTAGAGATATGATTCCAGATGAAATACTATTACCTAAACATCCATATGTTGAAGATTTAGAAGAAGTTCAAAAAGCTATAGAAAAAGAAGAAAAAGAAGAGCAAAAACAATTAGAAGAACAAATGAAACAATTTGGTAATCAAGCAATAAATCCAGCAAATAACGTTCAAAATAATCAAAACAATATAAATAATCAAGGAAATCAAAACGCGGTAAATAATGGAAATAAAGCTCAATAAGAAGGAGGTAATAATCTATGAATTCAGAGGAGATACAAAAATTAATAGATTCTAATTCTAATTATTGGGAAAAGAGATTATTAGATGGTAAAAAAAGAGTAGTAGAAAATGAAGAAGATTATTATAAAAGATTAAAGAAATATTATGATACAGCAAATAAGCAAATAGAAGAGAAATTAGCAGTAACTTATCAAAAATATGCAAAGAATAATAATTTAACCCTAGAACAAGCCTACAAGCAATTACCAAAAGACGCAGAAAAAGCCTATAAGAATGATTTATTAGATTATATTAGCAAGGCCAAAGAAGATGCAGTTAAGTATAAAGATTACTTAATGAATCAAAGCATAATGCATAAACATTCAGTATTAAACCAACTACAAACAGAAATAAAGAATGTAGTTTATAATATAGATATGGAAGAGACAGGAGGAAAGTTCTTAGCAAAGATATATGAAGATAGTGATTATTATTTTCAATATCAAGAAGGACAAACAGAAACATTTGCTAAGTTAGATCCTGAAAGATTACATAATTTATTAGCTCAAGATTGGGCTGGAGAAGGTAATTTTAGTTCTAAAATATGGAAAAATAAAGATATGTTAGCAGAAGCTTTAGATGATACCCTAATAAAAGGTCTTGCTAAGGGTCAAAGTTATGATCAAATGGCAAAAGCATTATCTGAAAGAATGGAAAGCAGTGAAAAGCAAGCATATAGATTAATAGTAACAGAATCAGCAAGAATGGATAATCAAGCATTATTAGATCAATATAAAGAAATGGGAGTAAGTAAATATCAATTCTTAGCTACATTAGATAATAGAACATCAGAAATATGTAGAAGTATGGATGGATTAGTATTTAATATAGAAGATGCTGAAATAGGTTTAAATGTTCCACCTCTTCATCCTTATTGTCGTTCTAGAATTGTTCCTTATATGGAAGAAGGAGAAGAAGCGACAGAAAGAGTATATAGAGATGAGAATAATAAATCCAAAATAGGTAAATATAAAAATTATGAACAATATTTAGCTGAGAATTTAGGAAATAAAGAACAAGCAAAAGCATTAGCAAGTAAAAGAAATGATATTAGCACATTAGTAAAAGCAGTAGGTACATATCCTACACAAACAGCTCCAACAGCAATACAGCCAACAATAAACGCTCAAACAGATACATATAAAATAAGTAATCCAAACGAAAAAAGAATATTGCCAAGAGAAGATAAAGAAACATTATTAACAGCAAAAGGACCAGTTATTAATGATATCAATAATAAATTGGCAAATGAATTAGAAATAGATTCTAAAACACAAGAAAAGATAAATAAAATAGATCAAGCTTTAGATAAACTACCTTTTTACGAAGGAGAAGTTACAACAGATATAAGACAAGGTAATAATAATCCTTTAGAAAATAAAAAGGTTGGAGATATATGGATTCCTAAAAAATATTTATTTAGTACTAAAAAAGATAAATATTATGATAACACTCAATATAGATTTATTATAAAGAGTAAAACAGGAAGAGATGTAGGATCTAAAGTAGATAATTATAAAATTAATAAAGAGGTAATATTTAAAAGGAATAGTACATTCCAAATAATAGATATAAAAACAAAGGATAGTATAAAGATATACTATTTAGAACAATTAATATAAAATGAGTATAAAGACAATATAAAAATTGTTTTTTAGAACATATAATAATTAATGAATAAATAATTAAAGTTTTCATTCGAGGTCGCTTACCTCGGAAAAAAGCGGAATAATGGGAGGAGAGATTATTTATGAAAGATAAGTTAATTAAATTAGGATTAACAGATGAATTAGCACAAAAAGTAGTTGATAACTTCGGAGATGTAATTGATGGTATATATGTTACCAAAGAAAGATTCAATGAAGTTAATAATGAATTAAAAAGTGCAAAAGATACTATTAAGGAAAGAGATACTCAATTAGAAAAATTACAAAATGATAATGATTCTAATGAAGATCTTAAAAAACAGATAGCTGATTTAAAGAAAGCAAATGCTGATGCTGCTAAAGAAGCAGAAAATAAGTTAAATGCTGAAAGAAAATCAAATGCTGTTAAATTAGAACTTAGTGGTAAAGTCCATAATGTAAGTGTAGCAATGTCATTATTAAAAATGGATGATATAGTTATGACTGAAGATGGAAAAGTAAAATCTGGTTTAAATGAGCAATTAAAAGATTTACAAAAATCTGATAGTTATTTATTTATAACAGATAATGGTAACAATGGTAATAATCCAAATAATACTACTGTTGTTAAAGGAGCTTCACCTAAAAATGGTGATCAAGGAACTCCAAGTACAGATACAGCAGATGTTGCTTTTGCTAAGTCATTAGCTAGTAAGCAAAATGAAAGTATAAAAGCAAGTGCTGAAAATGTATATTTTGGAAATTAATAAATTATATTATGAATAGGAGGAAAATATAATGGAAGTTAAACAAACTAGTTATGGAACAAGTATTGATATTTTATTTAACTTAGCTCCATATGCTGCAAGACCAGTAATGGTTGAATCAGATAACGTTCCAACTGATGCAAATGGACGTAAAATTGTTAAAGCAGGTTCATTACTAGATGCACAAGGTAGAGCATTTGTTAAACCAAGTGATACAGTATTACCTGTAAATGATGGTACTGCTCGTTATGTTCTATTAAAAGATATAGATGTAACAGCAGGTGATAAAGTTGGTGCTGGTGTATATCAAGGAACATTAAATCTTGATAAAATTGAAGCTAACTTAACTACAAATCCATTAAGTCCATTTAAAGTTAGTGAATCAGCAAAAGCTGCATTAAGAGGAATCTTCTTTATGACTGATGAAAGCATCGATTATAAACCAGGTTCAGCTGTAGGATCAATTACTGCTGGTAGTCATATTGCATTAACAGCAGATGATGACGATGATACAGAAATTGAAATAGCTTATGAAGCTTAATTTAGAAAAATATGAATAGGAGGAAAATAGATTATGAATAGTGTTATGGAATTAGTTAGTGCTAAAGCACTTTCAGCTTTTTGGAATGAAACTGTTAGTAATCGTATTCCTTATTTAGGTGAAGGTTTATTCCCAGCTAAAAAGAAAATGGGATTAGATCTAGCTTGGATTAAAGGTTATAAAGGATTACCAATAGCATTAAAACCAAGTGCTTTTGATACAAAAGCAACAGTACGCGATAGAATTGGTGTTAAAAAGATTGAAACAGAAATGCCATTCTTCCGTGAATCAATGACAATCAAAGAAAGAGATCGTCAAGAATTATTAAGATTTAGAGAAAATGATAGCCAAGGATTATATGAAACTATTATTAGTGAAATATTTGATGATAGAAAACAATTAATCGAAGGTGCTCTAATTCAAAGTGAAAGAATGAGAATGCAATTACTTATTTCTGGTGGAATTAGTATTGTAGCAAATAATGTAGATTATACATATAATTATGATGTAGATGGAAATTGGACAAGTCATAACTTTACACAATTAAGTGGTACATCATTATGGACTGCTGCAGCTACTGCTACACCATTAGAAGATTTAAGACAAATGCAAGAAGCTATCTTAACTGCTACAGGTGTAAAACCTACAAGAATGATTATTAATACTTATACATGGAATTTAATGAAAGCTACTAAAGAAATTAAAGGAGCTGTTAATCCATTAACTTACTCAGATATCATGAATGGTGCAAAAGTACTTGTTAGTGATGCTGATTTAAGAAAAGTATTAATGGAAGAGTTAGGACTTACAGTAGCAATTTATGATAAGAAATTCTTAGATGAGTCAAAAGTAGAGCATAAATTCTTCCCAGATGGTTATGTAACTTTAATTCCTGCAACTACATTAGGTAATACTTACTATGGTACAACTCCTGAAGAAGCAGATTTACAATCAGCTAACTTCAATGGAGATGTAAGTATTGTTGAAACTGGTGTTGCTGTAACAACAATCAACATACCTCATCCAGTAAATAAAGAAACAATTGTTTCTGAAATCGTATTACCATCATTCGAAAGAATGGATGAAGTTGGAACATTAAAAGTTACTGCTACACTTTAATATAATAATGTGAACTAAGGGAAAGCATGTAACAATCTTTCCCTTATTTTAATATAAAGGAGGAGAAAGCATGAGATTTGCATTTACAGTTAAACATAATGGTGTATTATATCCAGCAGGACAAGAAGTACCTATTGGTAAAGAAATAGTAGATCATAATGATGAAATAGAAACTTTAACAGCTAATGATATAAGAGAAAAGCTTAAAAAATTAGGTGTTAAAAAATTCCCTTCTAATAAAAAAGAAGATCTTTTAAAGCAATTAAAAGAAGCTGAAGAAGCTGCTGAAGAAAAAGCTAAAGAACAACTTAAAAAAGAAGAAGAGAAAAAAGATGAAGAAGAACCTAAAACAGAAGATCCTGATAAAGAATCTGATGATGAAGGAGATTCAACATTATTAGATAAAATAATTAATGACAAAGAATAATTAGCAAAAGGAGGTGCTAATATTATGAATGAGGGAATCCTTAATATATTAAATTATAAGTTAAGAAAACTTCTATCTCAGACAGATTATGCAAAAGTAACTGATGAAGATAGAATGTTTATATTAGCACAAGCTAAGGCTAAGATTTTAAGTTATTGTCATAGAACCGATATTCCACAAGATGCTTATTATATATGGGCAGACATGGCTATATGTGAGTATAAGCTATTAGATCCAAGTTTATTTGCAAATGCAATTGATAGTGATTTAACAAGAAAGTTAAATATGATTCAAGTAGGAGATACAAAAGTTCAAGTATCTGCATCTTCAAGTAATAATGAAGGTAATAATGCAAATGGATTTGATAATAATGGTCAAGATATGTATTTAGACATGTTTAGAGGTCAATTACAATCTTTTAGAAAAGTATCTGATGGATCAGGTAGAGGTGGAAGATATGGGGTTTAATTTAAGACCTTATGGAAAAATATTTGAGAATCTAATGTACAATGATAAATGTTCTATTTATTATGAGAGTAGTACTACAGATTTATATGGAACTACAAAACCAAATGGTAGAACAGCAAGATATTCAGATATCACTTGTAAGTTTAGTTTCAAGAATATAGATACTCCAGATGATGCTAATGATGTAAATATTCCAGTTACTAAATTAGTAACAGTATTTGTTTCATTAGATTATGATATTAAAGCTGGAGATCAAATAGTAGGTACTAGAGTTGATCCTATAACTCAAATATCTCAAACTATTGAAGGTATATGTGGAGAACCAAATAGATTCGATACTCATCAAGAAATACCTATTGAAATAGCTAAGGAGAATTAGTAAATGGTTAAAACTGGAGAAATATCATTTCATATAGATATAGAACAGTTTGAGAATTATAAAGCTAATTTAGTTAAATCAGCTAGTTTATTTAAGAATTTTGAAGAAAGATATCTTAATGCATTAGCTGCTAAAATAATGGAAAAGGCTATTCCAAGAACACCTGTAGATACTGGTAGATTAGCAAGATCTTATAAAGTAACTAGATGTTGGACTGAAGGAGATGATTTATATATTCAAGTTTATAATGATGCTACATCTAATGGTAATTTAGATAGTTATGCAAGTTATGTTGAATATGGTCATCTTACAAGGAACAGAGTTAGTTGGGTAGAAGGATATTGGATGTTAACAGTATCAACACAGGAAGTAGAAGAAGATATGCAAAGAGTATTTAATAATATGTTTGCAGATTGGTGTAAGGAGATGGGAATATAATGGAAATAACTGAAAAGATTATAGTTGGATCAATTATAAAACAGTTAAAAGATAAGTTTGGTGCTAATTATAAATATTATGATACCTTAATAGAACAAGGATTCGTAAGACCATCATTTTATGTATATAGAGTGAATGATATATATAAAAAGCAATATCGTGGAAGTGAATATAGGTTTAATAATGATAATTACATTTATGTAATCAGATATTTTCCTACAAATGATAGATCATCTGATAGGACTGGTGAAATAAATGATATAGTAGACGACTTAAAGGAAGTCTTTGAATATTTAGAAATTGTTAATATAACTCCTTCAGAAATAGAAGGAAAAGATCCTACAATAGAAAAACAATATAATCATATAAATAATATTGAAATAAATGTTGTAGATAATGTATTACAATTTCAAATAGAGTTCGATTTACGAACAGTGAAATTACCTACTGTTAATAAGGTTGAAGAAAACATTTTAACAGAAGGATTAAAATAAAGAAAACATATAATATTAATAGTAAAAGGAGGAAAATTATATGGCAGGTGGAGTTTTTCAAAGTCAAAACAAGGTAAGACCTGGTGCTTATATAAAGTTCCAAGGTGTACCTAATTCAAATGCTATAAATGGATCTCGTGGAATTGTTACATTCGCTGCTCCAGCAAGTTGGGGACCTGAAGGTGAATTAATTAAAATAACAGTTGATGAAATCTATAATGTATCATTTGAAAATAAAATGGGATATAACATCAATGATAGTAAAGCAAAATTAATTAGAGCTGCATTAGCCAATGCTCATACATTACTTTTATTTAGAGATATGGGAGGAGCAAAAGCAACAGCAAGCTTAACTGTAGCTACTAACAAAACATTAACTTGTACAGCAAAATATGCTGGTACTGTTGGTAATTCAGTAAGCGTTAAAATTGAGGAATCAGGAACTAAATATGCTGTTAAAACTTATTTAGGATCTACTCAAAAAGATGTTCAAATAGTTTCTAATATTAATGAATTAGTAAATAATGATTTTGTTGATTTCAGTTATGCATCAGCAGCAGCAATTACAGAAGAAGTAGTTGCAACATTATTAACTGGTGGTACTGATGGAACAATAACTAATGCTAATTATGTTACATATTTAGGATTATTGAAAGCAGCTGAATGGGATACATTAGCAGCTTATAAATTCGGATCAAGTTCATTCTTCAATGATTCAGATATTAAAGAATTCATTAGAATGATGAGAGAAGATAAAGGTGTTAAAGTTCAAGCTGTTATGAATAACTATGCAGCAGCAGATTATGAAGGTATTATTAGTACCTATGGTCAAGGAATTAACTTCAAAGATAATGTTAGTTTAAGTGGTGCTGAAATGGTTGTTTGGGTAGCAGGTGCTACTGCAGGAGCTGATATAACAGAATCTAATACTTATAAAGTAGTTCAAGATTCAGTATCAATTACTAATGATGTATCAGAAGATAATATAGAATCATTAATATCTCAAGGATATTTAATCTTTAGTACAAGAAGAAATGGTGATATAGTTATTGAAAAAGATATTAATACATTAGTAACAATGAGATCTGATGTTACAGCTGCATTTAAAGAAAATAAAGTTATTAGATTATTAGATGCTGTTGCAAATCATATTGCTGATGAATTTGAAGAGAACTTCATTGGTAAAGTAAACAATGATGATAATGGTAGAGCTTTATTTAAGGCAACTATTAATGAATATCTTACAAGTTTACAATCTAGTGGAGCAATAATCAATTTCAATTCTGATACAGATGTATTAGTAGAAGCTGGAGAACAACCAGATGCATATTATTCAGAAATATATATTCAACCTACATATAGTGTTGATAAACTATATATGGTTGTAAATGTAAGATAGGAGGTAATAGAGAATGAAGACGTTAAAAGCTAGTGATATTCCTGCAGGAGCAGAGGCAACTGCATATATTGAAATAGATGGAAAAATAGAAGAATTCTTCTATGCTAAGTCTATTGAAGCATCATCAGAAATTAATAAAGCTGATGTTAAAGTTATGGGTAAACGTGGAGTTCAAAAGAAACCTACTGGATGGGAAGGTAGTGGATCAATGACAATCTACTATATAACTTCTGTATTTAGACAAATGGCTCTAAAATATGCTAAAGAAGGAATTTTACCTTCATTTAAGTTAGTAGTAACAAATGAAGATAAAGCTACTTCAATTGGTAAACAAACAATTGTACTTTATGATTGTACAATTGATAGTGTAAATCTTACTAAATTTGATGTTGATTCAGATGCATTAGATGAAGATATGGATTTCACATTTAGTGATTTTGATATTTTAGATACTTTTGGAAATCCAATTTACACAAACTAAGAAAAATGACTTAAATAAATGCGATTTAACGAGAGTTTTTGAGCAAAGGTATATATTTATATTAATTAACTCAAAACTCTTGTTAAAATCGATTTTAATAAGAAATAAAGTGATATAATGATAGGAGGAGAATAAGTTATGTCAGTTTTACAAGATTTTTTAGCAGAAAATGCTGATCTTATTAATGAAGAACAAGAAGTTGAAGTTAGTAAGAGATTTAAAGATAAAGATGGAAATCTTATCAAGTTTAAAGTTAAACCTGTTAACGGAGAACAATTTACTCAATATCAAAAAGAATGTACAAAGATTGAAATTATTGGTAGAAAACAAAAATCTACATTTGATGCTTCTAAGTTTAATTTAACTTTAATAAAGAATCATTGTGTAGATCCAGATTTCAAAAGTGCTGATTTCTTAAAGAAATTAAATGTTCTAACACCTGAACAGGCTATTGCTAAAACATTATTAGCAGGAGAGGTAATAACTTTAGGAGAAAAGATTTCAGCTATTTCAGGATTTGATAATGATATCAATGAAGAGATAGAAGAAGCAAAAAACTAATAGCGGAAGGTGATGGCGAGACGATGTACGCATACTTCGCTTTCCATAAGATTCACATGAGGCCTTCCGAATTTGCCGCTTTGCCGGTGAAAGAGAAGGCCTTAATTATTGCTTTTATAGATGAATATGAAAAAGAAAAGAAGAAAGAAAACGCAGAAGCAAAGAAAGCATCTAGAAAAGGCAAACATTAATTGCGTACATAACTAGGAGGTGTAGATATGGCTAAGATTACTAGTACAATAGGAATCACAGATAAAGCTTCTAGTACATTATATAATGTAGCTGAAAGCATGGATGATTTAATTGATAAAGCGAAGTTAGTTAGTTCTGCATCTGGAACAATGGGTATTAAAGCTCAAAAGATGGCTCCATCTTTAAATAGAGCTATTACTCAATATCAAACAATGGTAAATAAACAAGAAGATGTTAATGCTAAAATAGATTTAATGAATGCAAAATCTAAACAGATAAGAGCTGAATTATCTAGAGAAAATTCATTATATCAAAAGAATGAACAGAAGATTGGTAAATTAAATGTTGCTTTAATGGCTGTTGAGAATCAAAAACAAAAATTAATAAGAGATTCTGATATTTTAGTAGATAGAATGGAAAAACAAGCTAAAGAAGCAGATAACATTGCCAATAAAATGAAGGATATAGATAAGAATCCAAGTGGAAAGAATTTAACATCTTTTGGTGAAAAATTAGTAATATTAAATCAAGGATTAGAATTACTTAAAAAAGGCGCTGCTGCAGTAGGTAAAGCATTTGATTATGTAGATAATCTTACTCAAATGAAAGCAAGATTAAACTTAGTTAATGATGGTTTACAAACAACAGCAGAACTACAAAATATGATTTATAGAGCAGCTAATGATTCTAGAGGATCATATGAAGCGATGGCTAATTCAGTAGCAAAATTAGGTTTACTTGCTGGAGATGCATTTACAAGTAATAAAGAAATAGTAGGATTTACAGATTTATTAAATAAAGCATTTACAGTATCAGGAGCAGGAGAACAAGAGAAATCATCAGCAATGTATCAGTTAACGCAAGCAATGAGTTCTGGTAAATTACAAGGTGATGAATTTAGATCTATAATGGAGAATGCTCCAATGTTAGCAGATGCTATTGCTAAGTATATGGGTAAATCTAAAGGAGAATTAAAAGAATTAGCAGCAGAAGGAGCAATTACCTCAGATATAATTAAAGCAGCATTATTCCAAGCAGGAGATGATATCAATGCTAAGTTTGCTGAAATGCCCATGACATTTGGTCAAGCTGCTACATCTATTAAGAATACTTGGGATTATTCAATGCAACAAGTTGCTGATAAAATTAATGATGCTTTAAATAATCCAGCTGTACAAAGTGCTATTCAAAATATTCAAAATGCTATAATGGTTCTTGGAGCGGTAATAGGAAATGTAGTAACATTTATATTAGAAGCAGTAGGAGCTATTACAACATGGATAGAAAATAATCAACCAATAGTTATCGGTGCATTAGCAGGTATAGCATTCTATATAGGAGTTGTTGTAGTAGAAGCGATAGCAGCAGCAATACCAAAAATTATAGAATATGGAATAGCTTGGATGGCAGCTCATTGGCAAATGATGTTAATTATTGGAGTTGTAGGATTAGTTATAGGTGTATTAGTAGCACTTAAAGCTCCACTTTCAATAATAGTAGCAGTAATTGGATTATTAGTAGTTGCATTAGCAGCTTGGAAAATAGCTCAATGGTTAGTTAATGGAGCAATGTATGCATGTCCACTTGTTTGGATTATAGCATTAGTAGTTGGTTTAATAGTTGCAATATTTGCTTTCATGCAATGGATGGCAAAAGCAACAGGATTAGCTAATAGTGGATTAGGAATGATAGCAGGTGGAGTTAATGTAGTAATTCAATTCTTCAAGAATTTAGGATTAGAAGTTGCTAATATAGCATTAGGTATTTGGAATGCATTAGGTGCTTGTGCTGATAATATTGGTATAGCATTTAAAAATGTAATTTTAAGTATTAAATCTTGGTTCTATGGTTTATTAGAAACAGTAATGAATGTAATCAAAGGTATAGCAGAAACATTAAATAAATTACCATTTGTAGATATAGATGTTTCAGGTTTAACTTCAAAAGCTAAAGAATATGCTAATAAAAAAGCAGAAGCAGAAGGAGCTAAAGAAGAATTTAAAAATGTTGCAGATGAATTCAATAAAGGTATGAATACATTTGAAGCATTTGCTGATGGTTGGGTATCAGATGCATTTAATCAAGGAGCAGCATGGGGAGATGCAGTTCAAAGTAAGATTGAAGGAATGTTAGGTTCATTTGATCCAAATAGTTTAATGAATCAAACAACTCAAGGAATGGATATGCAAGGATTCGATATGAGCGATATGATGAATGCAGCAGGAAACTTACCAGTATCAATTGAACAAGATAAAACAGGAAGTAAAGAAGTAGATATATCTGATGAAGATTTAAAAATGTTGAAAGATATTGCTAATAGAGATTACATGTTAAATTATAAACATATTACACCAAATGTTAATATTAACTTTGGAGATGTAAGAGAAACAGCAGATGTTAATGCTATTAGAGATGAATTAAAGACAATGATGGAAAATGAATTGTCTGAATTATATGTAGTAGAGGAGGCATAGATATGATAAGATTTTTTGCAAAATATGATGATCTTATAGTACAATTACCTGTCAATCCTGAATCATTAAGTTTTAAAGGAAAAAGTAATAATAAAACTGTTGATATAGTAAATGGTGGACAAGTAACTAATATAGGATTTGAAGGTTTAAAAGATTTTAAAATATCTTCCTTCTTTCCTGCATTACCTGATGGATCTTATGTAAATACAAAAGGGCAATTTGAAGGACCTGATTTTTACATAAGTTTCTTTGAACAGATAAAAAAAGATAGAAAACCTTTCAGATTAATAGTTACTGATATAAATGTTAATTTATTAGTAAGTATTGAATCTTTTGAATATAAATATAAATACGGAACAGATGATGTAGATTTTACTTTAGATCTAAAACAATATATAGAACATACAGTTAGAATCTTATCATTAACTAAAGATAGTTCCACTAATAATCCTCTTGTTGCTCAAGCATCATCAACATACACAAATAGTAATAGATCTATTGAAAAAACTATACCACAAAATTATACAGTAATTAGTGGAGATAGTTTGTGGAAAATTGCTAAAAAAGTATTAGGTGATGGAAGTAGATGGTATGAAATATACACATATAATAATAATAAGAGTATTATAGGAGGAAATCCGAATTTAATTTATCCAGGACAAGTTCTATCAATACCGAATAGTTAAAGGAGGAACATTTTATGCAGTATGAAAAAATTGAGTTAATTATACAAAGTTCTGAAGATGGAACAATATATGATGTAAGCAATCTTGCTGGTTCTATTAAGACTTCTAAACCAATTGATAGTTCTGCAGGAAAATGTTCCTTTTCTATTGATACAAATGTTAAAAAGTTATCATTTCCAATGGGATCTACAGTTAGTTTTAGTGTAATAGAAAGAGGAATCAAAAAAGGTAAATTCTTTGGTTATATATTTCAAACTACTCCTAAAAAGGATTCAGTAGAAGTAACAGCATATGATCAATTAAGATATCTAAAAAATAATGAAACTTATGTATTAACTGGAACTACACATGAAAAATTAATTAGAAAAATAGGAAATGATTTCAATTTAAGATTAGGAACAATAGAAGGAGTTAATTATGCTTTACCAGAAAGAATTGAGGATAATAAAGCATTAGGTGATATTATTCAAAGAGCATTAGATTTTACATTACAAGGTACAAAAAGAATGTATATTATAAGAGATGAATTTGGATATTTATGCTGTAGAGATGTATCTAAATTAACTACTAATATAATAGTAGGAGATAATAGTTTATTAAAAGAATATGATTTTAAGCAAGATATTGATTCAGATACTTATAATAATATAAAACTATATAAAGATAATGAAGATACTGGTAAAAGAGAAGTATATATTGCTAAAGATAGTGATAATCAGAAAAGATGGGGTAAATTACAATTATTCCAAAACATTGATGAAGATGTTACAGATGCACAAGCAAGAGAAAAAGCTCAACAATTATTATCTTTGCATAATAGAGTAAAAAGAACATTAAAATTAAAATGTCAAGGAATGATTGAATTAGAACCTGGTTGTGGAATTTATTTACAATTAACAGATATTCCAGGAGTTACCTTTAATCAAGAAGCACTAATAAGTAAAATTGATGATACTTATGAAAATGGTGTTCATAGTATGGATTTGGAGGTAATGTTTGAATGATAGATATTATTAATGCAGCTATAAATAGAAAATTAAATAGCATTAGTTTTACAGAAATAATAATAGGAACTGTAACAAGTCTAAATCCTTTTAAAATAAGAATTAATGATAGAATCGAAGTGGGCTTGGAATTCATTGAGCCGAGTAGTCTAGGTATTAGTGATGATTCTCCTCTTCCAAGCCTACCACTTACTGTGGGAGATAAGGTTCAAATGGTAAGATATAATCGTGGTCAAAGATTTTATGTTTTAACTGGATTTAGAGATTTATATAATATAATTTATCCAATAGGATCAGTAATTACTTGTCAAAAAGATACATTTAATGCAATAGGAGATTGGATGTTATTAGACGAGGAAACAATTGAAATTGAGGATGAAGATGATATTATAATTCAAAGATGGCTTAGAAAGGAGTAAATATATGTTACCAGATAGAAATACAATATTACAAGAAGATGAAAGAATGCCTAGTTATACTCCTAAAATAGATTTTGAAAGAAATCGAATAATGGGAACAGTTGATAATATTGATGCAATGGAACAAGCAATATATTTAATATTGCAAACAGAAAGATATGAATCAATAATTTATAACTGGTATTATGGAGTCGAATTTGATACTTTAATAGGAAAAAGCAGAGAATTAATAGTTTCAGAACTAGAAAGAAGAATAAGAGAAGCTTTAACAGAAGATGATCGAATTAATAGAATATCTGATTTTGAAATAGAATTTACTTCTGATAAAGCAATAGTAACCTTTACAGTTAATACTATTTTTGGAGATATTGAAATATCAGAATGGGAGGTGTTAGTATGATAGATGAAATTCCAACATATGAAGAGTTATTACAAAGATGTCTTGATAGGATTCCAAGTACATTGGATAAAAGACAAGGATCAGTAATATACAATGCATTAGCTCCTTGTTGTGCAGAATTAGAACAGTTGTGGATTAAATTAGCATCTACTTATGAATTAGTATTTGTTGATACAGCAGTTGGAGAAGCATTAGATGCTTTAGTTAAGCAAAATGGTATGACTAGAAAAGAAGCAACCCATGCATTAAGAAAAGGTGAATTTAGTATGGTAGTACCTGTTGGATCTAGATTCTCAGATGGTACATTAAGTTATATAGTTGTTGAAAATATTTCAGGAACTAATAATTCAAGACTTGAATGTGAAACAGCTGGATCTGTAGGTAATACATATTATGGTTCATTAATTCCAATTAGTTATATTGATGGTTTAACAAGCGCAGAATTAACAGATATAATTGATTCAGGAGAAGATATTGAAACTGATGATGCTTTAAGAGAAAGATATCTAGAATGGGTTACAGCACCAGAATTTGGAGGTAATATTTCAGATTATCAAGTAAAAGTAAAAGCATTAACAGGAGTAGGTGGTTGCAAAGTTATTCCTGTATGGGATGGTGGTGGAACTGTTAAGTTAATTATTAGTAATAGTACTTATGGAGTTCCAGATCAAAGTTTAATTGATTATGTTCAACAAGAGGTTGATCCTACAGGAGATCAAACAGGTTTAGGTATTGCTCCAATAGGTCATGTGGTTACAGTAGTTGGAGCAGAAGCAGCTAGTTTAACAGTTGCTTGTGAATTGGTTTTAGAAACAGGTAAAACAATAGCAGATGTACAAACTTTAATAGATGATGTAGTTAAAAATTACTTCACTTATTTAGCAAGTACATGGGATTCAAATGAAAATCTTATTATAAGAATATCACAAATAGAAACAAGAATCTTAGGAGTAACAGGTGTATTAGATATTAATAGTTTAACTGTTAATGGTACAACTAATAATATTCAATTAACTTCTACTCAAATACCTGTTTTGAATGGAAGTGTTGATATAAGTGTCTAAGATTAATGAATATTTACCTAAAGTTCTACAACCAATAGAAGAATATAAAACCACAAATGAGGATCTAGATATAGAATTAGATTTATTAGATTCTCAAATAGATAGCATATTAAAAGAAGTTATTGCAAATACTGCTTCAGAATATGGAATCCAAAGATGGGAAAATAGTTTAGGATTAACTCATTCAGAAACAGATTCATTAGAATTAAGAAGATTTAGAATAACTAACATTCTTACTAATAAATTACCTTATACTTATCGTTGGTTAAGAAATAAATTAATTGAAATAACTGGAGATAGTTCAGGATGGGCTTTAAATATTGATAATGATAATTATACAATAGTTGTAACTTTAACTCATATGGATTTAGATATGATGGCAGAAGTTCAAAAGAATTTAAGATATGCAATACCTGCTAATATGATATTAGAAATGGGTTCTGATGAACCAATACCTAGTGATTTAATCAGAGTAGGAACTGCAATGCAAGTTGCTACTAAATGGTTTATTACAGGTTATGTAGATATTAACTTTAAAACTTATGGTCAAGTAAGAGATGGTTATACTTATACTACATTGGAAGAGTTTGCTTACAATGATCTAAGGACAGTTAGTTAAACATATAATAATTAATGTAAGGAGGAAAGAAATTATGGCTTATACACCAAATAATCACATATATTATCCAGATGATTATTCATTACCAGCTGACATTCCTGCAGATATGCAAAGAATGGCTGAATCAATTGAAGCAGATTTGGATACTATTAATGATTTAATTGAAAAGCTAAAACATTCTGATACTGGAAGAGTATTCGGAATAAAAAGATTAGTTAAAGATGCAAATAATGCAGAAAACACAGATCCAACTTGGACTAAAATCTTAGATAATGTTGGATTAGTTGCAAATGCAACACATGATGGAACAGCTGTAGTAAATGATTATGATACTATAGCACCTTGGTGTAATATTAGATCAGGAGAATATGATACATCTACTCAAAAGTTTGTTAGATATATTGATGATATTCTATTTGATATTACATCTACTACTTATGAAATAATGACAGAAATTCCTGAATTATACATAGGTAGATATTATGCAGTTGAAGATGGAGCTACATATGAATATAGATTTATATCAGCTACTAAGCAACCAGGTTTATTGCATAGTAAACCTATTGTAGGTGGTAGATTTAAAGCTTCTAAAGATTCAAATAATAAGCTTCATTCACATTCTGGTGAAGTTCCTGCTACAAATATAACTTTAACAAACTTTAGAACATATGCGCATAATAATAATGCAAAATGTGGTATAGAAGATGTTTGGTTTAGATTTGTATTAGAAACATTATATTTAGTAGAATATGCTCATTATAATTCACAAGATAAATTAGGTTTAGGTTCTGATTCAAGAAAATATTTAAAGAATCTAGTAGCTGGAACTGATGTTAATTTTGTAGTTGTTAGTGCTTCTACTGGATATTGGGTAGGACAAACAATCAGAATTGGTACTTCAGATGGAGGTACACAAAGAGCTGATGCAAGACATATTACAGCTGTTGAAGAATATAATGAAGGCGGAGTTACTGGTTATAAACTAACATTTGATGGTGCTGCTGTTACAGTTGCTGTTGATGATTATGTTTGTACAATGGCTCAAACAACAGGACAACTTAATTCATTAGGAATGAAATCAGGATGTCTTGTAAATGATGGATATCATTCAGTAATCTATCGTGGATTTGAAAATATTTTTGCTGACGTTTTTGAATTTGTTGATGGAATTAATATTAAAAATGGTACAGAAGTTTATGTATGTATGGATCCAAGTAAATATGCAGTTGATAAGTTCAATGATGGATATGAGCTTGTTGGTTATTCATTAGTTGGCGCAGAAGGATATGCTAAAAACTTAGGCTGTGATAATACTAAACCTTATGTAGCGCTTCCAGTTTCAAAAGGAGCAAACGATCATACAGGAACATGCGATTACACATATCAAACAACAAGCGGAAATAAAATCGCCTCTGTTGGTGGTCATTTCAACCATGGTTTGGTAGCTGGTTTGTTCTGTTGGAATTTGGGCAATGGCTCTTCGTCTGCGCATTGGTACTCTGGCGCTCGTCTTCTTATAAATCCCTAGGCTATAGAATGCTCTTAATAGTAAGAGCGTTCTTGTCAGGACTAGAGATTTAACAATTTAATTAAACTGATAAATTATAGGGACTTGAGATGCGTGAGCGCCTATGTTGGTGGTAATTTCAACAATGGTTTGAAAGCTGGTTTGTTCTATTGGAATTTGAACAATGGCTCTTCGAATGCGAATTGGAACTATGGCGCTCGTCATCTTATTAATAAAATTAAAATAAATAAACGTCTCAGCATCTCATTTTCCTTGGCACTTGCCAAAAATGCGACCGACTAGGGACCGTTTAGTAAGAAATTGAAAAACGGTGAGGTTAATAAGAATTTTAAAAAAATAATAAGAAGTGGTTAACATATGAAAAGAGTTGGTTATGTTTTTGAGAAAGTAGTTGATATTGATAATATTAAAAAAGCTATTGTAATGGCTTCAAAGGGTAAATTACATAGAAGAAATGTACAAAAGATATTAGATAATATTGATTTTTATGCTAAACAATTACAAGGCATGATGGTTAATGATACATTTAGTACTTGTACTTATACTAAGAAAAGAATACTTGATGGAGCAAGGCAAAAAGAACGAGAAATCTTTAAACCTGCATTTTATCCAGATCAATGTATTCACTGGGCTATAATGCTTCAGTTAGAATCTATTTTACAAAGAGGAATGTATGATTGGTGTTGTGCTTCAGTAAAAGGTAGAGGTACTCATTACGGCCAAAGATATGTTAAGAAAATTCTTAAAAATGATCCTAAAAATACAAAATATTGTTTACAACTAGATATTAGACATTTCTATCCAAATATAGATAGAGATATTCTTAAACAAAAGTTTAAGAGAATAATAAAAGATCCAAAATTACTAAAATTAATATTTAAGATAATTGATAGTGTTGAAGAAGGAGTTCCAATAGGAAATTACACTTCTCAATGGTTTGCTAATTTCTATCTACAAGATTTAGATCATTTTGTAAAAGAGAAATTAGGAATTAAATATTATATTAGATACATGGATGATATAGTCTTATTTAGTGGAAATAAGCGTAAGTTAAGAAAAGCTAAACAAGAAATAGAGAAGTTTTTAGCAAAAGAAAAGCTTCAATTAAAAGATAATTGGAAATTGTTCTTAACTGATTCTAGACCATTAGACTTCTTAGGTTTTAGATTTTATAGAGATCATATAACTTTAAGAAGAAGAAATGCATTAAGAATTAGAAGAAGAGCAAGAAAAATAAAGAAAAGATATATGAATGAAGGATATATTACATTTGAAGACGCAGCTGCAATGGTTAGTTACTTTGGATGGATAAAAAATTCTGATTCATATAAATATTACTTTAAGTATATAAGTAATTATGTAACATTAAAACAATGTAAGGAGGTAATTAGAAATGAAAGTAATATCAGACGTAAGACCAGAAAAACTAGAGTTCGAAAATCAGGTTGGTGGCACAATAGATGTAATATTCAATCTAAACATCGAGGAAATAGAGGTTTTTGATGAACAAGGAAATCCTAAAACTAATTATGAATATGATCAATATAGAGTTCAAAAAGGATTTCATATTGGTTTAGATAAAGAAATCTTAGCAAACTTTGATAGATATGCTCAAGAAGCTCAAGATATTGATTATGAAAAAGTAGCAAATGAAGTAAGAGTTAAAAGAAATGCTTTATTAGATGCTACAGATAAAGATATGGCTTTTGATAGATTAGGAATTAATATTGAAGATTTTCAGATTCCAAGCTTGTCATTAACAAATATAATAACATTTGTTAAAACATTAGCAGAAGCTGTTAAATCTTTAGGTAATATATTCAAAAATGTTTCTGATTCAGATATAGCAAAATATAGACAAGCATTGAGAGATATTACTGAACAACCTGGATTCCCATATAATGTAGAATGGCCAGAATTAAAGAAAAATAATAATGAATAGGAGGTTGAACAATGTTTGACGGATTAAAATTAACTAATAAAGGTATTGAATTATTAGCTGCTATACTTGCTGGTCATACTGTTCAATTTACTAAAATTAAAATGGGTGATGGAAATGAACCTTCAAACTTTATGACTTTAACTAATTTAGTTAATGTAAGGCAAACATTGAATATCGCCAGAAAAGAAATAGTAAATAATACAATATTAAGAATTGGTGCTAACTTGAGTGGTTCTGATGTAGGTTCAGGATTTTATTGGAGAGAAATAGGTATATTTGCAAAAGATCTTGATGGAGATAATACAGAATATCTATTTAGTTATGATAATGCAGGAGCACAAGCAAGTTACATTCCAGCAGGAGGAATTGTTACAGAACAATTAATAGACTTAGAAATAACTGTAGGAAATACAGATAATATTACAGTAGTAATAGATGAATCATTAGTTTTTCCTACAATAGAAGAAATGAATAATGCAATAACAACTGCTATAACAAGTGTAACTACTAATTTAGGTGGTCAAATAAATACATTAAGTACTAATTTAAGTTCTCATACAGGAAATACAAGTAATCCACATAGCGTAACAGCATCTCAAGTAGGATTAGGATCAGTTCAAAATTATGGTATTGCTTCTCAAGCAGAAGCACAAGCAGGTACTGCTAATAATAAATATATGACTCCATTAAGAGTCAAAAATGCTATTGATCAATTTGTAACAAGAGCAAATCTTCAAATAGATAATGTACAAAATTATGGTTTAGCAACACAATCAGAAGCAGAAACTGGTACAAGTAATGTTAAATATATGACTCCATTAAGAGTTGCTAATTATGTAACAAGTAAAGTTAATGCAACATTTGTTGGATTAGGAAATGTTAATAATTATGGTATAGCAACACAAAATGAAGCGCAAGCAGGATCATCAAATGCAAAATATATGACACCATTAAGAACAAAAGAATTATTAGTAGCATTAGGAGTACAAAGTGCAGGTAATATGAAAATAGTTGTTTCTAGTTCTCAACCATCAGTAATATCAGGAACAACACAAATATGGATAAATACATCAAGTTAAGAATAAAGGAGGTGTAATAGATGGCATCATTTAATGAAGTTGATAGTAGTGCTTATTGTAATGTCTCTACAACAGTAGGTGCGGAAGTAAGAAATATTTCAAGAAATGGCAGATCTGTTTATTTTGAATATAGAGCTTATATTTATCAATCAACTAGTACATATACTTATAACTCCTTAGTATTATGGGTTGAGGGAAATAAGAATGTTTGCTTTAATAGTGGTTCTGGTTCTTCACATAGTTCTAAAGGAACTAAATACTATTCGAATTGGTATGGTAAAACAGTTGATATTGATACATGGGCTTCTTCAGTATCAGTAGGTATTGGAGTCAATGGTAATTATTGGAATCCAAGTAGTGCAGCAGGTACAGTTTATCCTACATTGAGTGGATTACCTACTTGTTCAGCTCCATCATTAAGTGGAATTAGTACATCAAACTTATCAGATACATCCGTATATGCAAGTTTCTCAGTAACAAATACAAACAACGGATCTATTTTAGATTATTACATGGATATATTTACTGATTCAGCATGTACAAATAAAGTTGGAACAATTTCATCTAATAGTGGCACATTTACAGGATTAAATCCTAATAGAACTTATTATATTAGAGGTAATTCTTCAAATGCTGCTGGTAGATCATATACAGCTGTTAAATCTATTACAACTACCTTTACAGATCCATCTGCACCAAGTAATTTAAGAATAGAATGTAGTAATCCTGAACCAATTATAGCTGCTGATTATACATTCAAATGGAATGCAGCAGGAGCTGGTTCTACTGCAGTAGCAGGATATAGATTAAGAATATATAAAAATGATGTTGAACTAGAATGTATTGATACTGAATCAACATCTACGGAATATACTATTAATGCAGCAGCAAAAGGATTTGCTGTAGGAGATAGATTAAAGTTTGGTTTATATTCTTATTCAAAAGACTGGGCAGGAAATAAACATTTTAATGGTGGTGGTTCTGGTTCAGCTCAAGTTGTATCCTCAGCAGTAACAATGGTATCAGATAAGTTTGTTTACTTATCAGAAAATGGAGGAACCTTTACTAAATATAAAGTTTACATAAGTGTAAATGGAGGATCCTTTACAGAAGTAAAAAAAGAAAAATTAAAAATAATTAGTTAATAGGGAGGTAAAAATATGAATTGGACCTTATTAGATGTAAAGGATTGGATAATAGGTATTGCAGGATTAATAACAGCTTGTAAAATTATCTGGGATATAGCAAAAAAACCTGGAACTAGACTTAAAAATGATGAAAAGGATATTGAGGGTTTAAAACAAGGATTAAGCGCTATGGATAAGAGAGTTACAAAAGTAGAAGCCAATAATGACAAAATAGAAATTATTATTGAAAAGCTTAATAATTTAACAGCAATGTATGCAAATCAAAACCAATCACTAAATGTCAGTTTAGAAGAAAGAAAATTATTAATAAATTCAAATCGTACAGTTATAAAATGCGTTTCAGCATTGATGGATGAAAAGGATCCTAAACAAGGAGATCTTAAAAAAGAATTAGATAAATCGTTAAAGGATCTAGATGAGTTTATTACTAATCAATCCCATAAAAATGATATAAACATATAATATAAATAATAAGGAGGTAAAAGATTATGGAGTATGCTCAATTAATAATTGTTGCAATCTTAATTGAAGCAATATGGGAAAATCTTAAAATGATTTGGAAAGATCGTAAGATTAGTTTAAATACTATTGGTGTATTAGTTATATCAATTATAGTATGTTTACTAGCTAAAATAGATATATTTCCAATAGTTGGATTATCCTTATCAGTACCTTTTGTTGGATCTGGTCTAACAGGTATAATTGTTTCAAGAGGTGCTAACTTTGTAAATGATTTATTCGAAAAACTAAAAGTCAAATAGTAAAGGAGGAGATTATTATGGCTAAGAAAAAAGAAGAAGAAAAGAAAGAATTTACTCTTCAAGAAGGTCAAGTAGTTGAAGTAGAATATGATAAAGATATGGTACAAGACTTTATTGATCATGAAGGAGAAATCCTAGAAGGAACAGGAGCAGAAGGTGATGATGTAGCAATTTATGGTACTCAAACAACTGTAAATACTGATTCTATGGAAGAACTTTTAGGGGAAGGAGCTGAAATTGAATATGTTTGTGAGGAAAACTAGACCTACTGCAGGTAATAAATATTTTATAAGAAAAGCTAACGGTGGATATAGTTCTTGTATTCAAGGAAGTCCTACTGATAGTCAATGTAATGTATTGTCTAACTGTGTTGGATATGCATGTGGAGCGTTCAATGAAGAATGCGATTTAGGATATGAAAAATATCCATTAAATTGTAATGCTGAAAATTTTATAGAAAGAGCTATTGCTCATGGTTTAAGTGTTTATAAAACACCAGCTGTTGGAGATATAATTTGTTGGCAAAAAGGTGCTACATTATCTGGATCTGATGGTGCAGGACATGTTGCAATAGTAATTGAAGTTATAGATTCTAATACAATTAGAACAGCTGAATCAGGTTGGGGTTCAAGTAATCCTTGGTATATAGTAAAACGTTCTAATAGTAATGGAAAATGGGGAGCAGGAAATGGATATAGTTTAAGAGGATTTATTAGAAATCCTAATTATAAACCAGAACCTGCACCTCAACCAACACCAAGTGATAAATTCAATATTGGTGATGATGTAGTATTAAATGGACCTATATATGTAAGTTCAAATGCATCTAGTCCTGCTAATACAATTAAAAATAAAGTAACAAAAGTTACTAGAAAGAATCCTGGATCTGCACATCCATATAATACAACAGGAGATTTAGGATGGTGTGATGAAAGTTCATTAAGTAAATATGAACCAGCTCCAACACCTACACCTGAACCACCAAAACCAGAACCTACACCAGTAGGACCTAAGTTTGCAGTAGGACAAAAAGTAAGAATTAATATTAAATCTTCAGGTTATGCTGCAAGTGCTGATGGTACAGGACAAGGTGGTAGAAGATATAAAGTAGCAAATGGATGGGTAAGATTAGTTCTTAAATACCATAGTGGTAAACCATTCCCATATCAAGTTGGTAATGCTACTGGAACAACTGGATTCTTCAAAGAAGAAGATCTTCAAGCTATATAAAATTAATTAAAAACCTTTCTTAAAGAGCCAATTAAGGCTCTTTTTATTTTAGTTATGTCGTATAATATATATAGCAGTAAAATGCTTAAAATATCAGTAAATTTCTGCTGATATTTTCTTTAGCGAAAAAATTTATGGTTGACTTTTTCCATAATCTGTGATATAATATATATATAGAAAGGAGGAGAGAAGATGTACGATTCAAATAGTTGGTATTCAGTTTATTATCACTATATGCATTATTATCCAAGTGATATAGTTAAATTAGAAATACCAGGTAATTTAATGGAAAGAACATTAGAATTACTAAAGAAAGATCCAAGGGTTGTAATTGGAGATATTAAGAAAATAGAAAAATAAAGGTAAGGTAGGTTAAAATGGAATTTAAAAAGTTTAATGCTAATCCAAAAGAATGGAAGCGCGAAGGAGACTGTGTTGTTAGAGCAATAACAACAGCAACAGGAAAGAAATGGTTAGAGGTATATAAAGAATTATTTGAAATTGGATATAAAAAATGTAGAATGCCTAATAGCCAAAAAGTATATGAAGATTATTTAGGTAAAGAAGGATGGATAAAACAAAAGATGCCAGTATGGTATGATGCATTTGGAAAACGTCATAGATATACTGTGAGAGAATTAATTGAAGAACATCCTGATAAGCGAATGATTATTTCAGTAGCAAATCATCTTACATTCGCTGATAAAGGAACATTAATTGATACCTGGAATTGTGGAAGCAAATCTGTAGGTAATTATTGGACAAAGTAAGAATGAGGAGTTTATCTCCTCTTCCTACTAATAATTTTTAAAAGAAAGGATATAATAATTTATGTATAGTGTAGGAGATCTTGTATGTGCTAATTATGCTAACTTTAATGGAGAAGCGCATGTAGGAATATTTTTAATAATATATGATGAATCAGAAGATAGAGATGTATTAGGAGAATACAATGTAACTTGTTTAAAATGTTCTAGTCAATTAACAGCAGCAAGTAGATATGCAGTAAGTATTGATATGAAGAAGAATCCTTGGATGGAAAAACCTGGAGCAATATTAACAAGTAAAGTTCATACATTAGATAAAGTAAATAATATTTATAAGAAATTAGGTCATTTAGATAAAGATACATTAATGAAAGTTTATAAGCAATACAATAAATATGTAAATGAATCATTAAGACAGGTATTGGAGGAATTATAATGTTATATATAAGATATGATAAACCAATGAATCAACATCAAACTAAATATTCAGCCTTCATATCTTTTCAATGGAATCCTTTTTATGTAGAAGAGATTAAAAAGTTACCAATTAGATTTTGGATCCCAGAAAGAAAAGAATGGGAGATTCCAACAACATTATTATATAGAGTTAAAGAATTTGAACCTTGTATAACAGAATTAAACCAATTACAAGAAGAAAAGAAAGAGATAGGAGAATTAAAATTCAAAACTCCTTCATTTCCACATCAAATAGATGGAGTAAAATTCGGAATTGAAACTCAAAGTTGGTTATTAGGAGATCAGCAAGGTTTAGGTAAGACAAAACAAATGATAGATTTAGCTGTATGGAAAAAAGATCATGAAGGGTTAAAACATTGTCTAATCATTTGTGGGGTTAATAATTTAAAATATAATTGGTTAGATGAAATAGATAAACATAGTTATGAAAAAGGCAAAGTAATAGGATTTACTAAACCGGGTAAAGAACCTAGTATGAAAGATAGAATGGAAGATATTAATAGTAAACCAGAAGAATTCTTTTGGATAACTAATATTGAAACATTAAGATGTACTAAAGAAGGTAGATTTTATAAATCAGAATTTGTAGATAAAATAAATGAATATATTAAATCAGGAGATTTAGGATTAGTAATAGTAGATGAAATTCATAAAGCAAAGAATCCTACTTCTGCGCAAGGTAGAGGTTTATTAAAGATTAAAGGATGTCCTAAAATAGGATTATCAGGTACATTATTAGTTAATAAAGCATTAGATTTATATGTACCATTAACCTTTATAGATGCTTTAAACATGGGATATTATTCATTTAAAAATCATTATTGCGAATTAGATGGATGGGGACATCCTTGCGGATATAAGAATATGGCTGAATTAAGAGAAATAATGAATAATAATATGCTAAGAAGAACTAAAGAATTATTAGATCTACCAGAAAAGATTCCAGTAGTTGAATATTTAGAGATGTCTAAAGATGAACAAAAACTATATAATGAGATTCTAAATGCAACTAAAAAAGAATGTGATAAAATATCTAACCCAACAATGATATTAAGTAAATTAATAAGAATGAGACAAGTATGTTGTCATACTGGATTAGTAAGTACTAAAATAGTTACTAGTTCTAAGTTTGAAAGGTTGAAAGATATTTTAGAAGAAGCTAAAATAAATAATGAAAAGGTTATTGTATTCTCAATGTTTAGAGAATTAATAGAATTAGCTTTAAAAGAATTTGAAGAATATAAACCTCTTCATATTTGGGGACAAATGAATCAATTAGAATTACATGAGCAAGTTCATGCTTTCCAAGATAATGATGATTTTAATGTATTATTTGGAGTAATACAAGCAGCAGGAACAGGTATAACATTAAATAAAGCATCTACAGTTATATTTCTAGATTTACCTTGGAATAGAGCAACTATGGAACAAGCAGAAGATAGAGCTCATAGAATTGGAACCAAAAAGTCAGTTACAATTATAAGTCTTTTAATGAAAGATACTTATGATGAATATTTGAATAAAATGGTAATTGAGAAAGGAGCACTAGGAGATATTTTGATAGATGGAAAAGATCCAGCTGAATTCAAAAAGTTTCTTAGATGCATATTTAAGGAAGGAGAAGATGTATAATGGAAAAATATACTGCTGAAGATATAGGTAAAGAATGTGGAGTAAGTGGTGGAGCAATTATAGCATTTTTAAAATACAGAATTGAATATGGATTAGAAGTTCCTAGTCCAATTCCATATGAAAAATCAAAATATACTTTCACTAAAGAAGATGCTCAAACAATTGCAGCATTATTTAAAACTCGTAAAAAAGGTGAGATGTCTGAATATAATTATAGACATAATTACGGTAAATCTTTTAGAGAAAAATATAAGAATCCTAATAGACATGCTCAAAAACAAACAAAAAGCGCTGAATAACAAACGAAACATATGAAAGCGATAAATTATATTGATTTAATAAAAACTCTCGTTAAAAGCGATTTAAACGCGAAATAAACGAGGGTTTTTATGTCGTATAATATATATGAGGAGGAAAATTATGGATTTAGAACAATTAAAATCTGCTTCAATAGAAGAAGTAGTAGATGAATTATGGCGAGTAAGAGATGAAAGCAAAAAATTAAAAGCATTAGAAGATGCTTGTAAAAAAAGAATTGAAGAAGATGGAAGAAGTGAAATTCAAGGTAAAGATCATCTAATGAAAGTATCTATTAGATCTAAAGAAGTATTTAATGAAGATGCATTTATAGAACAACTAAAGAATGATCCAAACTTTGATGATACTATTAAAGCAAAAGCTATTGATACTAAATTAATTATTAATGAAGCTAATCTATCTGAATTAGTTCAAAATGGTGAAATTCCAATTGATTATGTAAAACCTTTCAATACAATTACTGAATCAAAAGTAATTAGTGTAAAGTAGGAGTAAAATCCTACTTTTTCTTTTTGTCGTATAATAATAGATGAATAGGAGGTCTATAGTTATGAATATAGAAGGATTGAGAGTTGCAGATAGAATTAGATCTGATAAATATAGAATATTTAATAAAGAATTAGCTCATTATTATGGACTAAAAGAAAGTATCTATCTAGCATATTTAGTAGATCAAGATTATTTTTTTAATAAAAATAATATTGGACAAGAGTTCTATAAAGAACAAAAATACATCTATTTTGAAACAAGTTTAAATAGAGATGATATGACTAGGATGAACAACAAACTAGTTAAAGATGGAATATTAGAAATAATAAAAAAAGGTTTACCAGCTAAAAATTATTTTAAAATAAATTATGAAAATCTAGAAAGAATTTTAGATGAAGCAGTACAAAATTATCAAAAACTTATGGATGATTATTTCAATAAAAAAGACGCTAGTGTCCGAAAAATTCTGACACTGGAATCCGAATATTTCGGAAACATAAATAATAAAGATATAAATAATAAAGATTCTTTATCTAAAGATAAAGAAGTTTCAGTAAATGAAACTTCGTTAAGTGAAAATGAATTAAATAATAATAAAGATATAAAGGATAAATTGAATGGTGAATATTTAGTAAGTTCTGATACAAGATTTTCAAACACGCGCGAGGCGCAGCCGGGCGAGTTGAAAGAAGAAACATTTGATATTTTAAAAGATAAAAAGGGATTAGGACCTTTACTTAATATGACACAAGAAGTTTTTCCTAGATCTACTTTTCCAGATCTTTATAATGTTATAAATAATTACTTACATGCTTATATAGGTCATAGACATTTACCTACACCTGAAAAGTGGAAAGAAATGTTAAATCAATTAATTGAATATTCTAGTATATCATTACCTGGAACAGAAGGTAATAAATTTATTCAAAATAAGGCGGTGCAAATAGTAGAAAAAGCTTTAAATGGAAAAAATGGAAATCCATTTACTGAATTTGATGATCCTCGAAAGAATAATAATGTGATGGAACCACATTTCAATTTAAACCAAGATTTTACAAAAGGTTATTAAAATGACAAATGAAGAAAGAAATAAAAAGGTGGAAGAGAATTTAGGCTTAATTACATTTTGCTTAAATAAATTAGGAGTAGGATATAATGAGGATTATTTTCAACAAGGAGTTTTAGAACTAATAAGATGTGTAGAGAATTATGATAAATGCAAAAAGGTAGAATTTTCTACTTATGCAATAAATAACATTAAATGGTATCTAAAAGAATACATTATAAGAGATAGAACTATTAAACCTAAACGATGTGGTCAAAGTGGAAAAGTAAAAGGACCTCAAGTTGATAGTTTAAATAAAATAATCTATAACAATGGAACAGATGGTGAAATAACTTTAGAAGATACAATAATAGGAGATAATTTTTTAGATAATTTAGAAATTAAAATGGAATTAGAATTAGCAGTAGAAAAAGAATTAATAACACAAGAAGAAATAGATATAGTTATGGATATTAAAGTTTATAAAGTTAAAAAAAGAGAATTAACTAAAAAATATAATATAACTAATAGACAATTAAATAGTAAATGCGATAAGGCAATAGAAAAATTAAGAACTATCTTGTCGTATAATAATTGATGTAAGGAGGCAGATATTATGTATTGCTTTAAAAATGGCAAAGATTGTCCTTATAGATCAATATGTAAAGAATATAAAGAAGATGGTACCTGCTCAGATATGTGTACTAGATTCTATGAAATAGATACTTTATTCTATAAAGCAAACATACCAAAAAGATATTTACAACCATATAAATTGTATCCAGATAGAGCAGATATAGCAGCATATGAAGAATTAGATATTTATAAACAAAATATATTTGCCTGCGTACAAGAAGGATTTAATTTATACATACATAGTACTGTTAGATTAAATGGTAAAACAAGTTGGGGAATAAAGATATTACAAAATTATATACATAATGTAAGAACAGATGACGGAAATAAAACAAGAGCATTATATGTAGATGTGGGAGAATATCTTGCACAATTAAAAGCAAGTTTTGATAGTTATGATAATGAAGATATAGATATCTTTAAAAGAGATATTGATTCAGCAGATTTAGTGGTATGGGATAATATAGATGAGTTTAGATTATCAGAATGGGAAAGAGCTACATTAAAAACACATATAAAAAGAAGATTATCTAATAATCTTTCAAATATTTATATTGGTTTAAATGAAGGAAAGGATCTTGATAATTTTATAGGATATGATTTAAGACAATATATAACACTTGGTTATGATATTAAATTATCTTGTAAAAGAGGAAGAGGTGCAGAATAATGATAGAAGCACAAGTAATAAGTAAATTATTAGACGAGGGAAATATAGATATCCTATTAAATGAAAATATAAACTCAACATATTTTATAACATACAACGAAGAAGCAAAATTCATATTTACTCATTATAATGAATATAAGAAAGTACCTACTAAAGAAACATTCTTAGGAAAGTTTACAGAATTTGAATTAACATCATCAGCAGAAGATTGGCAATATTTAATAACAGCATTAAGAGAAGGATATATGTTCTCCGAATTAGCAAAATTATTTAATAGTTCAACATCTGTAATAGAAAATAATGCTTTAGAAGGTTATCAATTAATTAAAAATAAAATAGCAGAATTAGAATCAATAAAACCAATAACATCAAATGATATTATAGCAAATGCTCAAATGAGATTAGATACTTATGAAAATAAGTTAAATAATACTAATGAAAATGTAATCAAAATAGGTTTAGATGAAATGGATGATAAACTATTTGGTTGGAATATGGGAGAAGAATTAGTAACAATAATGGCAAGAACAAATCAAGGTAAAAGTTGGCTATTATTAGAATTCTTAATGAATGCCTGGAAACAAGGCAAAAGAGTAGGTTTATATAGTGGAGAAATGAGTTCAGAACAAATAGGTTATAGATTTGATGCATTATATAATCATTTTAGTAATTTAAACTTAATGAGAGCAAATAAAGAAGAACAAAAAGCGTATAAAGAATATATAGACCAATTAAAAGAGAATAAAAATTGTTTTATAGTAATAACACCAAAAGATTTAGGACATCTTGCAACAGTAAATGATATAGATTATATGATTAAAAAATATAATTTAGATATAGTAGGAGTGGATCAATATTCTTTAATGGAAGATTATAGATCTAAAAAAGGAGATCCACTTAGAATAAGATTAGGTAATATTTCAGCAGATTTATTTAATTTATCAATGAAATATAAAATACCTATAATTGCATTATCACAAGCAAACAGAATGGCTGGTAAAGGAAATACACCAGAATTGGAACATATGAGCGAATCAGATGCAATAGCACAAAATAGTACAAAAGTAATATCAATGTCAAGAAGAGATAATGAATTAAGAATGACAGTAGTTAAAAATAGATATGGTGTTGTAGGAGATGAATTTATATATCTATGGGATATAGATAAAGGAGATTTTAAATTCTCTAGATACGGAGATCCAAAAGGATCTAATAATTCAAAACCTGCTGATACAAGTTTAGCTACAAATAGAAATAGAGAGGAGAGTCCATTCTAATGATTAAGATTTATAATAATAGTAAATTAACTTATCAAGAAATAGGTCAAATAATAGATAACTTAAATGAGGATCAAGGAGTTACAAACTATGTAGGAAGACATTTATATACAGAAATTGCTATATTAGATCATAAAACAAAACAAAGAAAATGTGTTAGAGTAGATTTAATTACTTTAAAAACTGGAATAAAATATTATTTTGGGGATATTGAAGATGTACCAAATAAAAAATAAAACAATAGATGCTAATATGGAGGTTATAATAGAATCATTAAGAGATTTTATATTAGAACGAGATAATAAGTTATTATTTAGAGATATAAAACCAGATTATGATAATATTATGATTACTTGTCCTTTTCATAAACATGGAGAAGAAAGAAGACCAAGTTGTGGTATAAGTATAAAAGATAAAGTAGATGGAGATAAAAGATATCCAGCAGGAACAGTTCATTGTTTTACCTGTAAATATACTGCTCCACTTGATATATTTATAAGCAAAGTACTTGGTTTTGAAGATAGTGGAGAAGAAGGAAGAAAATGGTTATTAGATAATTTTGATGTATCTAATAATAGAAATATACAAGTATCTTTTGGCGGAAGAGGATATGGAAAGACATATCAACAACAATTCATAAATGAAGATTTATTAAAAGAATTTAGATTCTATCATCCTTATATGTATAAAAGAGGATTAACAGATGAAATAATAAATAAATATGATATTGGTTATGACAAATATTCAGATTGTATAACATTTCCAGTAAGAGATATTAAAGGAAGATGTTTATTTATAGCAAAAAGATCTGTAAAAGGTAAAATGTTTATATTACCATCAGCGCGTAATAAGCCATTATATGGTGTATATGAGCTTGATTATAATAAACCTGATATATTTATATGTGAATCTTTTTTCAATGCTTTAACGCTTGTTAAATGGGGCTATAATGCGATAGCATTAATGGGAACAGGAAGTAACTATCAATATAATTTAATAAATAAACTACCATTTAGAACAATAAGAATATGTTTAGATGGAGATTTAGCAGGAAGATTAGGTACAAAAAAGTTATTAGAACATATAGATAAAACTAAGATAGTTTATAGTTATAACATGTTTGAAGGTAAAGATGTTAATGATTTAACAGAGCAAGAATTCCTTACAGTACCAATGGTTAGACGCTAGTTGATAAAAAAGTTTAAGAAATTTTCCATAAACTCTTGATTTTTAAAAATCTTTATTATAAAATTAGATTAGGTTATAAGAAAAATAGATGGAAGATAAAGGTAAAGGTAGGTGAAAAAAAGTAAATAATTATTATTAAACCCTTATTAATCTTATAACTAAATAATTTATTTTAAGAAAGGTTTTAAAAATTATGATTAAAGAAAATGTTGAAAAACAAAGTAATAGGGGATTGGAATTAAGTAAGCTAGCTCAGGCTTATATGAGCACAGGTAAAGAAGAGTATTTTAATACCTTATGGTATAATTGCAAAGCATTTGCAATAACTATTTTAAAGAGATATCCAAGTATTCAATATGAAGATGGAATATCAATAGCAATGGAATGTTTATGGAATAGTGTAAGAGCACTAAAACCAAATCAAAATATTTTAACATTATATGGAACAGTATTGCAAAATAGATTATATGATTTATTTCACAAAACAATGCAAGCTGCAAAGTATAAAATGCATAGTGAAGCAAGTAGCTTAGATGCATTAAAAGATGATATTAATTATGAACCACCATTTATTGATGATCAATTTAGTATTGAAATGTTTAAAACTGAATGTGATATAGTTGGATTAGAATCAAGTATATTAACAATGATTTATGAAGGATATAAATCAAAAGAAATTATTTCTAAACTTAATCTAACAAAAGATTTATTTAATTCAGTAATGGATATAATTAAATCTAAAATTAATAATAATTATTTACAAGAAGAAAGAGGATTTTCAAGATAATCCTCTTTTTATTTTCTCAATGTCGTATAATATATGTAGGAAGCAAAAAAGAAGGAGGAAAACGCGTATGTCAAGATTAAACGCACAACAAGCAGAATCATTTCCAGATAGCGCTGGAAGAACAAGTTTCTTATCATTACAAAATGATGGAGACACAGCTGTAGTTAGATTTGCTTATAAATCACTACAAGATGTACCTGTATATTTGGTACATAATATTATGAAAGATGGTAGAAATCATCAAATAGGTTGTTTAAGAAATGATTATAGCCAACCCAATTCAGTATGTCCATTATGTGCAGCAGGAGAAGTTCCAAGAAAGGTAGTTTATTTCAATTTAAGAAATGAACAAACTGGAGATATGCAAATATGGCAAAGAAGTGAGAATCAATTCAAGAATAAGATTAAACCTTATTTAGAAGGATATGAAGGATCTATTCATGATGTTCCATTCTTAATTAAAAGATCAGGAGCAAAAGGATCAACTTCAACTGAATATGCTATAATTGCACAACCAGTTCAACCACTTCCATTAGATCAATTCCCAGATGATATTGATGTAGAAGAAAAGAATATAATTAAGAATTATACTTTTGATGAATTACAAAATTATGTAAATACTGGTAATTTACCTTTAAACGCAAATCAAGCATCTAATAATAATGGAATCCAACCTAGAAATGATTATAATCAAGCTCCAATGCAAGGTTATCAACAACCTATGCAACAACCAATGGGACAACCTATTTATCCACAACAAGGAGTTCCAGTTCAAAATAACTTTGGAGCAATGCCTGTAAATAATAATCGTAGAACAATGAATAATAATGGCGGTTATTAATGGCTTTATTTGATACTTATTCTAGAAGTTCCAAAGAATTAGATAAAAAGGTAAAAGAAAAGATTGAGAAGAAAACTCAACCTAAGAAAAATTCTAAATCTAATAACTTATTAACTAGAGTAAACCTAATTAGAGAAAGAGTAACTAATAATTTAGGTGAGTATCAAAATGATTATATTATCTTAATAAAAGATGAAGATATTGTAAATTATTTTAATAAAATAATTGAATCAGGAATATGTGCAATAGATACAGAAACAACTGGTTTAAATATCTTTGAAGATAAGATAGTAGGTATATGCTTATATGTAGAGGGAGAAAAAGCTTCCTATATCCCTCTAAATCATATATCAAGCATATATGGTACAAGAATAGAAAATCAAGCTAATTTAGATTTAGTTAAAGAACAAATGAAAAGATGTATTGATAATAATATTAAGTTTATTTATCATAATGGTAAGTTCGACTTAAACATATTACAAACATTCTTGGGTTATCCAATGAATTGTCCTTATTGGGATACATTGGTAGCAAGTTATTTGATTACAAATGATGAAAACCAAAGATCATTAAAAGATCAATATAGTAAATATTGTAGTCATTTAGAGAATAAAGAAAAAATAGAAACTTTAAGCCATTTTAATGATTTATTTGAAGGATTGAGATTTGATTATGTTCCAATAGAGAGTGGTTATATATATGCAGCAAGAGATGCTTTTATGACTTATAAACTATATGAACACCAAAAAGAATTCTTTGATAAACCAGAAAATGCAGATGTATTTAAGTTATTTATAGAAACAGAAGTTCCATTAATAGAAGTAACAGCAGCTATGACAAGAACTGGAGTAGCAATTGATATGGATCTAGCTAATAAATTAAAAACAGAATATACAGAAAAAATAGAAAAGCTGACCGCAGAAGTTTATGAGCAAATAGATTTGTATAAAGATGAAATAATTAAATATAGAATGATTCATTATAATACTAAATTGCAAGATCCAATTAATTTTAACAGTAATGATCAATTAGCAATATTGTTATATGATATTATTGGCGCTGTAAATACAGATAAAGAGAAACCAAGAGGTGTTGGTGAAGATGCTTTAAAGAAAATTGATTTACCATTAACTAAAGCAATATTAGAATATAGATCTGTAAATAAATTACTTAGTACATATATAGATGCAATACCTAAAAAGATAGAACCTTATGATGGAAGATTACATGCTCAATTTAATCAAAATGGAGCAGATACAGGAAGATTTAGTTCTTCAGATCCAAATCTACAAAATATACCAACATCAGCAGGAATAAGATGTATGTTTAAAGCAAGTGAAGGTATGTATATGGTAGGAGCAGACTTTTCTCAACAAGAACCAAGAATATTGGCTCATTTATGTGGAGATGAGAATATGATTAATGCCTATAGAACAGGTAAAGATTTATACTCAACAATGGCAAGTTTAGCATTTAAAGTTCCATATGAAGATTGTAGAGAATTTAGAGAAGATGGTTCTGTAAATAAAGAAGGTAAAAAAAGAAGATCACATATTAAAGGAATTGTTTTAGGTTTAATGTATGGTCGAGGAGATGCATCTGTAGCAGAAAACTTAGGAATAAGTATAGATGAAGCTAAAAACTTATCTAATTCATTATTTGAAGCATTTCCTAAAATGAAGGAATATATAGAAAAATCAAAAGTAGAAGCAAAGAAAATAGGTTATACTACAACATTATGGGGTAGAAGAAGATATTTAAAACATATTCAAAAAGATAAATATGAGTTTAAATATGGAATAAATAGACCTACAAACTTTGATCCATTATTTGATTCAAATGATGATATAGATAATGAAGTACCACAAAACATTAAAGATTATTATATTGAGCAATTAGAAAAAGCTAATTATTCACAAAGAAAGAATATAGTATATCAAGCTCAAAATGAAGGAATAATAATAACAGATAATAGTGGTTATTTAGCAGAATCAGAAAGACAAGTAGTTAATGGTATAGTACAAGGATCAGCAGCTGATATGACAAAAAGAGCAATGGTTGCTTTATTTAATAATAAAGAACTTAAAGATTTAGGTTTTAGATTATTAATGTCAGTGCATGATGAAAATATAGGAGAATGTCCTAGAGAAAACATTAAAAAAGTAAGAGAATTACTTAGTAATATAATGATAAAAGCAAATGATAGATGTTCAGTACCAATGAAATGTGATGCAGAAGTATCAGAATATTGGTATGGACCTAGTATAGAAATAGAATAGGAAGTGAATACATGGAATATTATATGGTAAAACCAGCAGGTGGAGACTTATGCATGGATTATTGTATTAATAATAATCTTAATTTATTGTTTTCATATTATCTTGATAAAGGAACAATAGTAAATAAGATCCTTAATAAAAGAAGAGAAAGAATCAAAGAAGGTTTATCTAATGGTAAATTATTCTTAGATAGTGGAGCATTTACAGCTTGGACAAAAGGTGTTACAGTAAATGTAGATGATTATGTTAAATTTATAAATGAATATGGAGATTGTATTGATTATTTTGGACAACTGGATGTGATTCCAATTGGAAATAAAACAGAAGTTGTAGAAAAAAGTGCTAAAGAAACATTAGAAAATTATTATGATATGATTTCTAGAATAAATTATAAAGATAAATTAGTATATACATTTCATGTAGGAGAACCTATTGAATATCTTATTGAAGCATTAAAATGGGGATCAGAGCATAAAGATATAATGAAAAGAATAGCGTTAGGTGGATTAGTTAAAAAGAATAAAGCTACAAAGGAAGCATTTATGAAAAGAGTATTTCCAATAATAAAACAATATTATCCTGAGGTAAAAGTACACTTATTTGGAACTACTACAGATTATTATTTTAAAAATTATCCAGCTGATGCAGGAGATTCTAGTAATTATATTCAAACATCTGTAAATGGTGGTGTAGATACACCTTATGGAATCATAAGATTTGGGAATAAAGCAGATAAACATCATTATGGTGTTTATAATAAAGAATCTAAAGAAGTATTAGATAAATATTTTAAATCAATAGATATAAATCCTGAAGATTTAGATAAAGATGACGTTAGAATGTTAGCTAATATTAAATATATAGAGAATAAATACTTTAAAAATACATTAAAGTCGTATAATAATGGTAAGAGAGAAAAAGCATTATTTTAATAAGGAGGAGATAAAATGAAAGCTTTAGTATTGAATAGTGGTGGAGTAGATAGCACAACATGTGTAGGAATTGCTGTAAATAAATATGGTAAAGAAAATGTTGTTACTGCTTCATTATATTATGGTCAAAAACATGACAAAGAATTAGAATGTGCAAGAAAGGTAGCAGAATATTATGATGTAAGACATATTGAAGAAGATATTTCAAATGTAATGAAATATGCTAAAGATGTTTGTACATTAATGAAAGGCGGGGAAGCAATTGAACATGCTTCATATGCAGAACAAATAGCTGAACATGGAGAAGGTAGAGTAGCTACTTATGTACCATTTAGAAATGGATTATTATTAGCAATAGCAACAGCTTATGCAGATAGTATATTCCCAGGTGAAGAAGTAGAAATATATTATGGAGCACATGCAGATGATGCAGCTGGACAAGCTTATGCAGATTGTTCACCAGAATTTGCAGATGCAATGAATCAAGCTATTAATATTGGTACTTATGGAAAAATTACTGTAGCAAGACCTTTAATTAATATGAATAAAGCAACTGTAGTTAAAACAGGATTAGAATTAGGAGTACCTTATGATTTAACTTGGTCATGCTATGAAGGTGGAGAAAAACAATGCGGTACATGTGGTACTTGTATTGATAGAAGAGCAGCATTTGAAGCTAATGGAATAGAAGATCCAGTAGGATATGCTGAATAGGAGGTTATTATGGGAAATCTTCGTGATGAAAGAGATAAAACTGTAATAAAAGAATTTGTTACTTGGAATGATGTAGAAGATTTTATAGCTCATTTAGCAAAAGAGACAGATAACTTTAAAAAATTTAATGGAGTATATGGACCAGCTAGAGGAGGAATAATATATGCAGCAATAATATCAAATAGATATAATATTCCTTTTCTAGGAGCTCCTCAAGTTGGATGTTTATGTATTGATGATATATGTGATACAGGAGATACAGCATTAGCTTGGAGAAATAAAGGATATACAATAGCAACTCATTATTATAAACAAGGATCTAAAGTAGAACCTGATTATTGGTTTAAAGAAAAAGAAGATAAATGGATAGTATTTCCAATAGAACAAAATAATGAAGGGTTAGGTGGAATACATGAATAAATTTATGATGATAGCAGATGAAATGGCTAAACAGAATTTACTAACTGATCATGGTGGACCTTTTGGTGCAGTAGTGGTTAAGTCAGGAACAGTTGTAGGGGTAGGTCATAATCAAGTTGTTGAAACTAATGATCCTACTGCTCATGCTGAGATTCAAGCTATTAGAGATGCTTGTAAGAATCTAAATACATTTGATTTAAGTGGATGTGTTTTATATACATCATGTTATCCTTGTCCTATGTGCTTATCAGCAATTATATGGGCAAATATTACAGATGTCTATTATGGTAATACTAAAGAAGATGCTGCTAATATTGGTTTTAGAGATGATAAGATTTATGTTTATTTAAAACATTTATCAGAAAATATGATAGATCCTACTTTATTATTAACACCAATGGATAGAGATGAAACTATAAAAGCATTTAAAGAATTTAAAGCTAAAACAGAAAATAAAACAATGTATTAAAGTCGTATAATAATATCAAGGAGGAATTATTATGAGAGTAACAAGACATGAAGAATTTGAAACAGCTCATTTATTACCAGGATATAATGGTCCTTGTGGTAATTTACATGGGCATAGTTATAAGATAGAAGTAACAGTAGAAAGTAAACAACATGATGATCATTTTGGAATGGTTATGGATTTTAAAGATCTAAAAACAGCTATTAAAGAAATAGTACCAGATCATAGATTTGTATTCAATGGAGCAAATCCAAGTGAAGTAGAAAAAGATTTAGTAGCTGTATTAGATAAATATGAATTAAAATATGTAGCTTATCCATTTGATACAACTGCAGAAAATATGGTAGGATATTTTGCAGAACTAATTGATAGTTATATTAAAAACGAATTAGGTTATACAGATGTAGATGTAGTAGAAGTTAACTTATGGGAAACAACTAATTCACATGCTACATGGAAAAGACCTGAACAATTGAGGTTAGATATTTAATGATTCCAGTAGCTGAAATCTTTGGACCTACCATTCAAGGAGAAGGACCTCATGCAGGAATGAAAACCTTATTTGTTAGAGTAGTTGGTTGTGATTTTAATTGTGCTTGGTGTGATAGTAAATTCGCTTGGAAAGTTGATTCTAACACAAAAAGATATGGAACAAAAGAATTAACAGATGAATTAATTAAAAGATGTTCTATAGAAAGATGTACAAATGTAGTATTAACAGGTGGAAATCCTTGTTTATATGATTTTGAAGCAATAGTATTAGATCTACATGATCAAGGAATTACAGTAGATGTAGAAACTCAAGGTAGTAAATTACCACAATGGTTATTAAATGTAGATTTATTAGTAATAAGTCCTAAAGCGCCATCAAGTCATCAACCTGATGTATATGAATCTGTTAATAGACATTTAAAATTAATGGAATCAGTACAAGGTAAAGTAGCAATAAAGATACCTATATTTAATGAAGAAGATTTTCAATTCGCAGAGAAATATTATACAATGGTAGATTATTACAGAAGAAAGGGTGTAGATATTGATTTATACCTTAGTGTAGGAAATACTAATACATCAGAAGAAGGAGATATATCACAAAGAGTTTTAAAAGATTATGAAAAACTAATTGAAAGAGTATCTAATTCAGATATGAAAAGAGTATTTATTCTACCACAAATACATACATTAGTATGGGGAAATAAGCAAGGAGTTTAGGAGGAATAAAATGGAAGAGAAAAGAAAATTTGATTTTGAAGCAACAAAGGAAGCAGTTAAAAATCTTCTAATTGCAATGGGTGAAGATCCAGATAGACCTGGATTAAAAGAAACTCCAAAAAGAGTAGCAGGATATTGGCAAGAATTATTAGAAGGTAATAATTATACTAATAAAGAAATAGCTGAAAAATATAATAAATCTTTTGAAGTAGGTTATGATCCAATAGTAACAATATATCAAGAAAACATTTATAGTCATTGTGAACATCATTTAGCATTAATGTTCGATGGATCTGCTGTTATTGGTTATATTCCAATTCAAAATGAAGATGGTACATTTAAAGTACTTGGATTAAGTAAATTATATAGAATAGTAGAAATGTGCTCAAAAAGATTACAACTTCAAGAAAAATTAGCATCTGATATTGCTGAATGTATATCATTAGCAACAGGATCTGAGCAAGTATATGTTAATCTTAATATGAAACATGGATGTGTTAGCGCTAGAGGAGTTAAAGCTCAGGGATCAACTAATGTTACATTTATGACAAAAACACTAAGAAAGAACATTGAAGCTCGTCAAGAGTTTGAAAGAAAAGCTTCTGAAATAGTAGCTAGAAATATTAAATAGGAGGAAAAGAAATGATTAAAATTGAAACTAAAGTTTTAAAAGAATTAACAAATAAAGCATTTAGTGTTTGTTCTTTTAATAAAATGCTTCCTTTAACAGAATTAATGGAAATTAATATTAATAAAGAAGATCTTATTATAAGAGCTACAAATGAAAATGTTATTAATTTGTTTGTATCTGCTAAAATTAAAGACAATGATCAAGAAATGCGCGTAGTAGTAGATGCTAATATATTTAATTCATTAATTAGTAAAATAACAACTGAATATATTGAATTAGATATAACAGATAAAGCTTTAATGATAAATGGTAATGGTATTTATTATTTAGATATTAGAGTAGATGAAAGTGGAGAAATAATTAAATTCCCTGAAATAGCAATTGATGAAAAACAAGCTGAAAAAGAAATTAATTTAAAAGAATTAAGAAAGAAATTAGCTGTATGTAGATCAGCTATTCCAGATAATTTTGATGCTCCTGAATTAAATAATTATTATTTAAAAGAAATAGTTTTAGCTACTAATGCATATAAGATTACATCAATTGAGAATAATGAAGAATTAAAAGATTCAGAATTATTTATTAGTAAAGATTTAGGTAATATTCTAATTGGACTTGATTATGATAAAGCAAAATATTATAAAGAAGGAAATAATCTTTATATTATTGGAGATAATTTTAAATTAGTTGGAATCACAGGAGAAGATCTAGATAAATATCCTTTAGAACCAATTAAAAGTAAATTAAACGAACAATTTACTTATAAAGTAAACATTATGAAAAGAGATTTATTAAGCTTATTAGATCGTTTAAGTTTATTTGTATCTGAATATGATAGTAATTCAATTAATATATTATTCTTACCTGATAAGATGAAAATTACATCTCAAAAGAAAACTGGAGATGAAGATGTAAAATATGTTAAAGCTATTGAAGGATTAACTGAGTTTAATTGTTCTGTAAGTATTCTTAATTTAAAAGCACAAATAGAATCATTGCCAGATGAAGAAATAGAGATTCAGTTTGGTGGAGCTGAAGATTCTATAAAGATTATAGATAAAAATATAACTCAAATAGTATCATTTATGATGGAGGATTAGATCAATGGCTAGAGGATTATTTTCAGTCTCTAATCTAATCAAGAAAGAGGAGGCTAGTAAAAACATAGCCTCTTTATTTTTACAAAGGATAGAGGAAGCTTATGTAAAAATACAACCACCATATAAACCATCTATCTATTATAAACCAAGTTCACTTGTATGTTTAAGACAAATGTATTTTACAAGAAAAGGAATTGATCCTGAAGAAGAATATAAAACAGCATCAGGAATAGGAATATTAGAATCAGGAACAGATAGACATGATAGAATACAGCATGTATTAGACGCAATGAAAAATCTAGGAATGGAATTTGAATATATAGATGTAGAAACATATGTTAAAGAACATAATCTAGCTGATATAGAAATAATAGAGAAAAAGGGAATGGAAACAAAATGCTTTAATAAAAGATATAATATGAGTTTCCTAACAGATGGTATTATTAAATATATACCTGAAAATAAATATTTTATTTTTGAGTTTAAAACAGAAATAAGTCAAAAGTTTCAAACAAGAGAACATGAGGAAGTAATACATCAATCTCAAGCAGCATGTTATGCCCTTAATTTTGGAATACCTGATACATTATTTGTTTATGAAGATAGAAACTTTTGTAATCATAAAGCATTTCATTATCATGTTACAGAAGATGATAAAAAGTTTAAAGTAACAGATAAAATAGAAAAAGTAGAACAATATCTTAAAGAAGATAAAGTACCACCAAAAATAACAAACAAAGATATAGATCCAAACTATGTTGGAGGACAAGATAGAGTAACAGGTCCATCAGCAAAGATTTGTCAATATTGCAAGTTTAAAGAACATTGTAATAAATATCTTTAGGAGGAAAATAATGGTAAATGGAAAGAAAAAAGGAGCAGCTGGTGAAAGAGAATTTTCCAATTATTGTAAAGGTAAAGGATTTGATACTAGAAGAACTGCTCAATATAATGGCAAAGAATTAGGATCATTAGCTGATGTAATAGGAATACCTGGAATACATATAGAAGTTAAAAGAGTAGAAAAACTTAATATACATGAAGCAGTAAAGCAAGCTAAAAGAGATAATAAAAATCATGGAGATATACCAATAGTAGCACATAGGAAAAATAATACTAAATGGTTAATAACTATGGATGCAGATGATTGGTTTAAATTATTCTATGGAATAGAATTGGAGGGAAAAGAAGATGGGAAGTCTAGCGAAGAAGCTTAGAGATGAAAATGATAAAAAACAATTAAAGAAAATGTTTGGAAAAACTCCTAAACATAGATGTCCTGAATGTCATAGATTTAGTCTATGGATGCAAAATGAAAAGTTTAAGGGATGTGTAATGTGTGAATTAATTAGGAGGACAAGGGAGGAAAGAGCTAATGAAGCTAACAAAGAATCAAATCCTGAATCAAACAATTCAGGAGAATAGTAAAGTAATAGAAGATATTGTATATGAAATTGTAAAACAATATACATCTCCTTTAGATTCTAAAATGCAAATATGCCGAGATATCTTTAATAGTCCTGATAAAATAACTAATCAAGAAATTGAAGATCTATTAGCTCAACTTCCTTCATGTTTATATTTTGTAACAGAAGGACAAGAAGTAATTGGTATTAGAGAAAGTATTGCAGAAATGGCTAAAAAAGAAGCATTTATTATAGCAAGAGAAAGAGCTATTGGAACAATACAAGATAAAAATACATCAGCTGAAGGAGCATCAATAGAAGAAGCAATTAATCAGATCATATATAATAGAGCATATAAAATGATTAAATCAAAAATAGATATGGCTCAAGAAATGATTAACAGTTTAAAAAGAATATTTGATGCAAGAATGGCTGATTATCAAATATCACAAGGAGGTAGAAGATGATTTTAGTAGAATCTATTCATAGAAAACCAATAACTGGATATGTTGGAGGAAATAATAACTATTATGTTATTAGAAATAAAGAAACTCAAGAATATGATACTGGTGATGGAGAATTATGTGATGATATAATGGAAGCTAACTGGTATCAAAGTTATGCAGATGTAAAAGCATGCTTAGAATGTTTTGATGAACCAGAATTATTTGAAATTATATTATTTAGTTGTACAATTCATTTGGAGGAAATATTATGAGTAAATTAGACGAATTAATTAAAAACATAAATAAAGAATATAAAGAAGAAATCGCTTTTAATGGAGATAATGCTTCTTTAATTAAATATGAATTAGTTCCATTTTCTTCTCCAAGAATTAACTATATGCTATATGGTGGCTTACCAATGGGAAGAATGATTGAATTTGCAGGAGCAGAAAGATCAGGTAAAACCACAACAGCATTAGATATGGTTAAAAATTGTCAAGAATATTTTAAAAAAGAAGGAAAAGGAAGAAAAGTTTGTTTTGTGGATGCAGAAAATACATTTGATGTAAAATGGGCTAAAACATTAGGAGTAAATGTAGAAGAATTAATATTAATAAAACCACAAGATCAATATGCTGAAGAATTATTTGATATAATGAAATCAGTAGTAGAAACTGGAGAAGTAGGTTTATTAGTTTTAGATTCTGTAGCTCAATTAGTATCAAAACAAGCAATGGAAGGATCTATAGAACAAAAAACTTATGGTGGAATAGCAATGGCATTAACAAAATTCTGTAATATTGTAGTTCCATTATTAGGTAAATATAATTGTATGTGCATAATGATTAATCAAGTAAGAGAAGATCTTAATAATCCTTATAATCAATTTGTAACACCTGGCGGAAGAGGATTTAAACATAATTGTTCAGTAAGACTAATGTTTCAAAAGGGTAAATATATAGATGTAAATAATAAAGAATTAAATAATAGTGCTGTGAATCCAGCAGGTAATTTAGTTCAAGTATCTATAGAAAAATCTAAAGTATGTAGAAATGATAGAAGAGTTGGTTATTATACATTAAATTATATTGAAGGAATAGACTTCATAAATGATACAATAGATGTATTAATGGCTAATGAGATTATTGAACAAAGAGGAGCTTTCTTCTATATTCATTTTATTAATTATGAAACAGGAGAAGTTACAGATTATGATGGAAAGATTCAAGGTAGAAGTCAACTAGTACAATTATTAAAAGAGAATAAAGAATTATATGAAAAGCTAAAAGCTTATTTGTCGTATAATTAATATAGAGGTGGTAATAGTGAATACTAGAAAATACAGCTCTAAACAAGAGAAAAGAGTTGCAAAAGATATTGGTGGTAAAGTTACTAGTAATTCTGGAGCAACAAGATTCTATAAAGGTGATATAAGTACAGATTCAATGTTAATAGAATGCAAAACAAAAACAACAACATCAAAATCAGTATCTATAAAAAAAGAATGGTTAGATAAATTAAAAGAAGAAAGATTTGCAATGGGTAAATCATATTCAAGTTTAGCTTTTGATTTTGGAGATGGAGAAGATTATTTCATTATAGATAAAAAGTTAATGCAGATATTAATCGAAAAATTAGAGGAGAATTAATATGGATGATCTATTTTCAATGTTTAAAGAAACACCTAATGAGAAGCTAATGAGAAATGTGTTTAATCTATGTGATGAGTTATATTTAGAATTAATATTTCATAAATATCCTTTAACAGCAGATAGACAACAATATAAGTTAAATATTTGTAGAAGAAAGATACTAGAAGATAAATTAATTAACTTAAAATGTTTTCAAGGTATGGAATTCGATAAGGTATTTAGAGAAGCTCAGAAATATTTAGAAAAATATAAAGCAGAACATAGAGAATATAATTTAACGAAACCAGAGAGAGGAGGATATTTATGATGGAGTTTTCAAGAGATTATGCTAGATCATTATTGTCAAAAAAGGGTGTAGCTGTTTCAGTTCCTAAGACATTATTTAATATCACAGGAAAGAAAAGATATACCTTAATGGAAGCAATGGATTACGCTTTAAGAGGAAAATTAACTAATAAGTTAGCAATTCCACAAAGTGAATATGTTACATTAGTTACAATGTTATTAAGTTACAAAAATAATGAACCTAAAAGTTGTAGTAAATTGAATAAAAAGTATTTTGACAAGACTGATAAAACAAGATTTGCATTAAGTGAATTTTGTGAAAGATTAGCAGAAAAAGGACATTATTATATGTCTTCAAAGAAAATGCAAAGTACTTATGGAAAACCTGTAGAAACAAGTAAATGGATTTAAGGAGGTAATATCATGGCACAGCCACTTGCAAATAAATACAGACCAAAAAAGTTTGAAGATGTATCTGAACAAGGTGCTATAAAGACTATAATAGAAAATCAAATCAAAAGTAATGATATTAGAAATGCATATTTATTTTGTGGAGGAGCTGGAACAGGTAAAACCACTTGTGCAAGAATAGTAGCAGGAATGATAAATGAAGGACAAGGCAATCCAATAGAATTAGATGCAGCAAGTAATAATTCAGTAGATGATGTAAGAAGAATTATAACAGATTCTAAATTCAAATCAATGGATAGTAAATATAAGATCTATATTATAGATGAATGTCATAGTTTATCAAATGCAGCATGGCAAGCTATGTTAAAATTATTAGAGGAACCACCAAAGAGTACAGTATTTATATTTTGTACAACGGATCCACAGAAAATTCCTGGAACTATATTATCAAGAGTTCAAAGATATAACTTTCAAAGAATATCTAAAGAAGGTATAATCAAAAGATTAAAATATATAATTGATTCAGAAAATAATGAAAACATAAATAAAATATCTTATGAAGATACTGCAATTGAATATATAGCAAAACAAGCACAAGGCGGAATGAGAGATGCTATAACTACATTAGATAAATGTTTACAATATAATAACAATTTATCTTTACAAAATGTAGTAACAGTATTATCAAGTGGAGTTACTCCTTATGAATTATTTGATTTCACATTATTACTATTAAATAAAGATAGTAAAAAAGCATTAGATATGCTTAATTCATTCTTTATGAGTGGAATAGATATGAGTTTATTACTTAATATGTATTTTGAATTCTTATTAAATATTCAAAAATATTTAGTATTAGGAGATAAATCAATATCTAATCTACCTGAAGATATATTAAATAGATGTTCTACAACAATGACTAATACCATTAGATCCTATGTACAAAAATTATACAATGTAATAAATGCTCCTAAGATGGATATTAAAGTATTAATGGAAGCATGGGTGATGGAAAGATGTATTTAGTAGGACAAGAAAAGAATAAAGAATTAATAGATAATGGTAAATTAGATAATAGTAGCTTTATTATAATAAAAGGTCCTACTAATTATGGTAAAACATATTTAACAAAATACATAGCAAATCATTATGATATGGAATATGTATTATTAGATAATAAAGTTGATACTATAAGACAATTAGTAGAATCAAGTAATAAAGATAATAATTGTCTTTACCATTTTAAAGATTTTGATAAATCTTCAGCTGCAGCAAAAGCAGCTTTATTAAAGATAGCAGAAGAAACACCAAAAGGAGTTAAGATTGTAGTAACAACATCGGCTTATAATTTCTTAGGTACATTAGTATCAAGAGCTTATAACATGAATATAAGCGCATATACAAGCGAAAACATAGAAGAGTATATAAATATATTAAACTTTGATAAAGAGCTGTTAAATCGCTTAAAAATGAGTTTAAATGCAATGTTAACTCCTACTATCTTAAAAAGATATAAGGAAAAAGAAGATTTAGAAGAAATAATTAACTTAGTAGAAGATACAATTAATATGCTAATAAATGGAATAAACTTAGAATCAATAGATAAAATATGTAAAGAATTCTGGAAAGATGATAGAGATAAAGTAGAAATATATCTTAATTTGCTCAAAAACGCTGTTTTAACAAGAGTTTCTAATTCAGTAATATATTTTATTGTTCCAATAGAAAAAGTTGAATATACGCTGAATAAAGTAGCAATAACAAACTATAAACAGCTATTACATAATATGTTTATGGAGATGGTAGGATGAAATCACTAATAACTTTAAAACAAGAACTAATGAATGAACAAACTCAA